>Ga0222658_1001591_pt1 | contig 9847 bp, 6 predicted proteins | sample AntAcemetagen476_FD_179830 | JGI IMG/M metagenome (GOLD analysis project Ga0222658, IMG submission 179830) | Saline water microbial communities from Ace Lake, Antarctica - #476 | ecosystem: Environmental > Aquatic > Non-marine Saline and Alkaline > Saline | place: Antarctica: Ace Lake | collected... | reverse complement strand
CTGTGAGTCAGGGAGGTTCTTATTTTTAATCAAGGTTCTTCCCTGTGAGTCAGGGAGGTTCTTATTTTTAATCAAGGTTCTTCCCTGTGAGTCAGGGAGGTTCTTATTCTCTAATGGCTTTTTTCAATGAGGAAGCCTTGTTGGTCTTTTCCCAAGGAAGGCTTATGTCGGTGCGTCCAAAGTGGCCGTAACAGGCAGTTTGTTTATAGATTGGGCGCCTTAGGTTAAGAATTTTTATAATAGCGCCTGGTCTCAGATCAAAAACTTTTTCAACTGCTTTTAAAATTTGTTCATCGGAATATTTACCTGTGTCGAAGGCATCAATATTAATCGCCAATGGTTCGGCGACTCCGATAGCATAGGCGATTTGAACTTCGCATTTCTGTGCTAGCCCTGCTGCGACAACATTTTTTGCAACCCATCTTGCTGCATATGAACCAGATCGATCAACTTTTGTGAGATCCTTTCCCGAGAAACAGCCTCCGCCGTGTGAACCGACACCACCATAAGTATCAACAATAATCTTTCTGCCGGTTAGTCCTGTGTCTGCTCCGGGTCCGCCTTTTACAAATTGCCCCGTTGGGTTAACTAGGTATTTAGTCTTTGAGCCTATTAGTCTCTCAGGTAAAACAGGGAGCATTACCTTTTCTTTGATATCTTTTTTTAGCCTAGAAAGTGTGATTTCGGGATCATGTTGGGCTGAGACTAGAACTGTATGAATGCGCTCTGGTCTACCATTTTTATATTCAACAGTTATCTGAGATTTACCATCAGGCCTTAGGTATGGCAGCGATTTATCTTTTCTTGTCTTTGTTAGCTGCCTGACCAGCTTGTGAGCCAAAACTATGGGTAGCGGCATGAGTTCTTTGGTTTCGTCGGTGGCGTAACCATACATAATGCCTTGATCGCCTGCGCCCAATTGCAATTCATTCTTATTGTCTACTCCTATAGCAATATCGCCCGATTGTTCTTGAATAGCACATACTATACCACAGGTTTCCCAATCAAAACCGATAGAAGAATTAGTATAGCCAATGTCTTTTACTACTTTTCTAGCAATTCTTGGGACATCGACATAAGTTTGAGTGCTGATTTCTCCAGCAATCATTATGAGGCCGTTAGTTAAGAGAGTTTCGACAGCAACACGACCATGGGGATCATTTTTTAAAATTGTATCTAAAATAGCATCAGATATTTGATCGGCCATCTTATCGGGATGGCCTTCTGTAACTGATTCTGATGTTAGTAGGTAGTTCTTGCTACTGCTTTTCATGTAATTTTTCTATAAGAATCTTTTTTAGGTCTTTTACCAAGACACGTTCTTGTTTCATTGTGTCCCTTTCTCTGATAGTGACAGCGCCATCTTTAAGGCTCTCAAAATCGATTGTGACACAAAGAGGGGTGCCAATCTCATCTTGACGACGATAGCGCTTGCCGATGCTCTGGGTTTCATCATATTCGCAGATAAAATCATTTTTTAAATCATTAAAGATTCCTTTGGACAGCTTAGATAGGTCCTCTTTTTTAGACAGGGGCAAAACAGCAACCTTAATGGGCGCCATCCAATAAGGAAATTTCATGACTGTTCTGGTTTCGTCTTTTACTTTTTCTTCCGTGTAATGTTCGCAAAGAACAGCCAAAATGGTTCTGTCAACTCCCAGACTTGGCTCTATAACATGTGGAGTGGTTTTCTCTCCTGTTTCAGGGTTTGTGTATGTGAGCTTATGGTTTTTTAGGTCAAAATCTGTTCTATAAGCTAGGCCATAGAGCTCTTTTTTGCCAAAAGGAAAATTATATTCAATATCAACAGTTTTTTTTGAGTAATGAGCCAGCTCCTTTTTCTCTACGTCTAGTTCCGTGATGTTTTTTTTGTCTATTCCTAGGTAGCTGATCCAATCTCTCATTTCGCCTAACCATGTGTCAAATTGAGCTTGCCAATCTTTTTCTTCTATAAAATATTCTATCTCCATTTGTTCAAATTCTCTAGTTCTAAAAATAAAGTTTCCTGGAGTAATTTCGTTTCTAAAAGCTTTGCCCATCTGCCCAATACCAAAGGGTAGGCGTTTTCTTGTGGTGTCGACTATGTTCTTAAAGTTCACAAAGATGCCTTGGGCAGTTTCGGGTCTAAGATAGGCGATATTACCATCAGTCTCGCCTTTGGGGCCGATAAATGTTTTAAACATAAGATTGAACTGGGTAGGTTCTGTGAATTCTTTTTTCCCACATTTTGTGCAGACCTTTTTTTCTAGATCATCTTCCTTATACCTGGAATGACAACTCTTGCATTCAATCAATTCATCTGCAAACCCAGCACCTAAGTGACCTGAAGCCTCCCAAACCTTAGGATTCATAATTAGGGCTGTATCGATACCAACCATATCTTGTCTATCTTGGACGAATTTTTTCCACCAGGCTTGTTTAATGTTGTTTTTTATTTCAACCCCCAGAGGACCATAGTCCCACGTGTTGGCCATGCCACCATAAATCTCAGAAGATGGAAAAATAAAACCTCTTCTTTTTGAGAGCGAAACAATTTTTTCAATAGTTTTATCCATGTAATTAATCAGATTTTACTGATGAGCCACTTTTTAGCTCCCTAATTCTACCAGAGAGAGCTTGGCTAGTAAATGAGTCGGTTGCTGTTACTTTAGCTTCACCCAGCAGAATTACACGACCCCCTAAAAGCGTCGGTGACGGGATAGAGCTTACTTTAAAAACAATCTGTTCAACCGGACTTGTGATGCCCGTACCTGCCCTAAGTGAATTAAACTGCCATAGAACCTTTCCAGTTAATGGGTCGAAAGTCACATTGCTACTAGCTGGCCAAACGGAATTTTCCCAGTCAATGCCCTGTGGCAGGATAGTTTCCAGGTAGATGCTTTCTAGGTCGTTATAATAATTGAGCAGCTGCAGAGCGACGAGATAGGTGGTTTTTTCTCCTACTTTAGGAGGAAATGGTCCAGAATTTGAGAAAGGGGTTTTCGTGTCGTGTGGTAAGATTTGTCCCTTGAGAGATAGAACAGAGTTCAATCTCAAATATGTTTCAGCGCTATCCTCTAGCTCAATTCCAGAAAGTTCTGGTGGTATATTATTGGGCTTAATACTAGTAGAAACGTTTAGGGTGAAGTTTTTGTCGCTATAGTCTTCTATGTCGATAAGCTCTTTGATGTTAAGAGTAAATTTTGTACTGCCGGCCTCAAAAGGACCTAAAATTGCCAGTCCTGGAATGCGTCTGCTGTCCCACATAATGGTTTTATTTTCTTTGAGGTAAGCTCCTTGATTTTCAGGAATAACACTGTTCGGGTTATATATTTCTCCGTCGAGAGTTACGGTTAAAACGATATCTCTCAAGACAGAATCGGTTGTATTTTGGAAATTAACAACAAACCCAACCTTTTCTGCTCCGGGATTTACAATATTAGGAAGTCCGAGATTGGTATTTTGGATACTGATACTTATTGGAGGTGGCGTTGGGGAAGTGGCTGAGAACGCTTGAGCGTACGTTTGGTATTTATTTTTTGTGTCTTTAAGCTGAGCTGCAACAATTAAATTAACAATATCGGTCTCTTTAGTAAGTTTTCCTGTGATCTGAAATTCTTTTTCTTCTCCGGGAGATAAACTGTTAAATTGCCAAGTGTGATTTCCAATGTCAGGATCTGTGGGTGAGTATTTTGTTACAACAAAGCCGTCGGGGTAATCTATCTTCAAGCGAAAATCTTTATAGGTTTCGGTGGAGTTATTCGACAACAAGATGTTGTATGTTAGGTCTTTGCCAGTAGTTATTATTTTCGGCTCGTCGATAACTATCTTTATGGGTGAAGTTATAATGTCGATCGCAAAATCTGTTTCTTTCTCAAGCTTTGAACTAATTCGAGCAGGAATATATTCAAGCTTTACTTTTACAACTTTTTTGCTGTCTTCGGGTCCAAAAATTCTTACATATGACGTAATGTTTTTTTTCGATCTGCTCCCAATGCGGCCAATATCAATAACATCCTGATTGTCTGGCCGTTCTGGGTTCTGAAGACGTGAATTTAGCGGATATTCAATAACTAAACGCGCGTTTGTAAGGGCAGTACCATTTGAATTTTTAACGGTAAAATCGTATTGCAAAAAATCTCCTGACGTTATTTTTTGAGGCCCTTCCCATTCTACGAAAATCCTATCTTGGCTAAATGATGTATTGCGACTGATAAAGACGATAACAATTGCCACCAATAAAGTGGTGAAAAGTGATCCAAGGCCAATTTTAAGCCATTTTTTAAATCTAGGCGTCAAAAAGGGCTTTGGAGCGGGTGGAGGACCAGCATCTTCTTTCACTTGGTAGTCCAGTCTGTCGGTTAGCTTGTTATCAACCTCGGCATGATAAATTTTCTTTTTAAGATCTTCTAAAGAAGGCATATTAATTATTCTTGTTTATTAGTGATCTGAGAGAAAGGTATGTCTTTGGGGGATTAATCCCAGAAGCGTAGATTAAGTGTAAGTTTGCAAAATTAAATATTTTTCTAAGCGAAGTTTCACTAAGAGAGCTTCTTTTAATGTATGAAAATGGTTTTTTTTCAACCAACCTTACGAAGTTATTGGTTTTAGAGCTAGTTTTAACTTTTGGAAAATAACCTAAGTGATAGGCTAGTTTAAGTGGAAAATAGGCCAACATTAATAGATAAAATCGTGATCGATGTTTCTTTTTTAGCAATGAAAGTGCTGAGACCAGGAGTAAAAGTATATTTTTGTCTTTAACTCTATCTTCGGTAAGTCGATCGACTAAATCTATAAAATAGAAAGCCAATCTTTGTTTAAAGCTGTTGTCTTTTGGATAGAAATCTTCTAGTAGCTCTGCCCTAGTGATTACTGGCTCTCCTGCAGAAGGAGAAGATATGATGCGGCTATAAGCAAAAGGCATGAGAGCAGTCTTTAGTTTTGCTTCGTTTTTATTGAGGCCGCGTGCTATATAAGTTATTTTTCCAAAATCAATCGTGTACGCAGTAATATAAGTGTTTTTGCTGTCGGTGGGAGTAATTTTCAGAATAATACCCTTTGTTTTGGGGGACATCGGTCTAATTACAGCTTTTTCACAATTATATCTTTTCCGCAACCACTTTCACAATTATACTTTTTTATAGCTATTTTCACAGACTCGCCATTTAATTCTATCTCAGCAGATATTTCATGAGACTCAAAACTTAAAAAACTTTCTATTCCGGAATTTTCCTTAAGTTCTTTTTCAAATTTTTCTATTACTCTATCTAGGCCTTCATGATAGAGAACGATTTTATTTTTTGGGGTAAGTCCGGCATTTTTACGTAAGATTTGAATATTGCGCAAAACCTCACGATAGTTGCCCTCTAGCCTTAGCTTTTCATCGATTTTTATATTTAGCGCTACCGATCGTGACCCTTCAATGTCCATTACCCAACCAGATTTTTCTTGTATTTCCTTCTCGAAAGAAACTGTCTTGATATTCAATTCTTCTTTAACAACATCAATAAGGGCGGAGTCGACGGTTTCAAAGTCAAAGTTTAACTTAATTTCTGAAAGTGGCTGACGAACCTTTAGGCCCTCATTCTTCCTCACTCTCAGGCCGAGGCTGATGAAATCGTTTAAGGTGTTGACACCATCTATTACCCTTTTTTCTTCATCTGTCACTGCTTTTGTTGGGCACCATTTTTCCAGGTGAATGCTTTTTTCCAGGCTCTTGTCATTGAGCACTTCATCTTTAAATGTTTGGTAAATACTCTCAGCCATAAATGGCGTGAAAGGTGCGATTAATTTGGCAATCTCAAAAATGGTTTTTGTTAAAACGAGAACACCCTTCTGATTGGTGCCACTTTTTAGGCGGCCTCTGGACCAATGAATATAGCCATTTGATAGATCGTTTATGAATTCATCGATTTTTCTAGCTGCTCGGACAATCTCAAACCCATCTAATTCTTCTATGACTTGTTTTTGAGTTTGTTTTAATCTTGCCAGGAGCCATTTATCTAAAATATGATCAGGATTAATGTCTTCTAAATCACTAACAGAAACCTTTTTGGCGTTGTCTAAGTAGAATCTTAAGAAGTTGAAGCTATTTTCCAACAACAACAGGCGCGACAACGACTTCTTAATATCTTTTTCGTTGAATCTTTTTGGATCACCTGGCTGATTGACGGTGAAGAAATACCAGCGAAGAGCGTCGGCGCCATATTTTTCAATAATTTCGTTAGGCAAAACAATATTTCCCTTGGACTTGGACATTTTCTCACCCTTAGTATCGAGCACGTGGCCCAAGCAAACTACGTTTTTGTAAGGAGATTCATGGTCCAAAAGGACCGATATGGCTAAAAGCGTATAAAACCAGCCTCTGGTTTGATCGATTGCCTCTGAAATATAATCGGCTGGGAAAGGAAGGCTTTCAATCTGATTGTCTTGTTTAAATGGATAGTGGTGTTGAGCGAAAGGCATAGCGCCTGAATCGAACCAAACATCAATAACGAAAGGTTCGCGTTTCATTTTCTCTCCACATTCACAATCAAGCTTAATGTCGTCAATATATGGTCTGTGCGGATCTTCTATCTCCTGCCCTAGCTCATCAAAAGAGCCAATGCATTTTTGTTTGCCACACTTTTTACACTCCCAAACAGGAAAAGGCGTTCCCCAGTAGCGTTCTCTTGTGATTGCCCAATCTTTAACGCCGCCAAGCCATTCGCCGAAACGACCATCTCTAAGATGTTCGGGCAGCCAATTAATCTTTTTGTTGGCTTTAAGTAACTCTTCTTGAACGGCCGTAACCTTAATAAACCACGAGTCATTTGCGTAGTACAGGAGAGGCGTTTTACACCTCCAACAGAAAGGATAATCATGTGAAACAGTTTCTTGTTTAAGTAGCAGTTTATTCTCCTTTAGGTGAGAAATGAGTGCTTTTTCAGTCGCACCATCTTTCACAATCATTCTCTCAAATCCTTTTACTAAATTATTAAATTTTCCATCTTCTGAGACAGTATGGATCTTGGGAAGGCCTACTTTGTTTCCAAGTTCAAAGTCATCAGCCCCATACATAACGGCTGTATGCACAACTCCTGTGCCGTCTTCTTCTGTGACAAAATCGGCTCCATACACCTTGTAAGATGTGTCGGTTTTAAGCTCAGAAATTTCAAAAAGCGGTTTGTATGAAAGACTCTCAAGATCGCTTCCTTTGAATTCTTTTATGACTTCGTAATTATCTTCTAAAACTTTTATTCTTGATTTAGCCAAAATATAGTTTTGATCGTCTTTTTTTGCTAAAATATAAGTTATTTCGGGACCAACTGCTAAGGCAACATTGCCAGGCAGGGTCCAGGGGGTAGTGGTCCATGAAAGGATGTGCGTGTCCTCGCCAATGCCAAGTTCTTTAGCCTTTTTGTCCAAAGCCACCTCAAGTTTAATATAGACTGAATTTTCTCTAATATTTTGATAACCTTGGGCAAGCTCATGGCTTGATAGTCCTGTGCCACAACGATAACACCAAGGAATTACTTTGAAATCTTTGTAGAGAAGTTTTTTGTCCCAGATTTGTTTTAAAATCCACCAAAGAGTTTCGATATATTCTGGTTTGTAGGTGGTGTAGGGATTGTCCATATCAACCCAATAGCCAATTCTCTCTGTCATTTGGCGAAAAACTGGGATGAGCTCATCAACGCTTTTACGACATTCTTCATTAAATTTGGCGACACCGTATTCTTCAATGTCTTTTTTTGACTTAAAGCCAAGCTTCTTTTCAACCTGAAGTTCAACGGGCAAGCCGTGGGTGTCCCAACCGTTTTTTCTTTCAACAAAATAACCCTGCATCGTTTTGTATCTGGTCAAAATATCCTTATAGACCCTGGCTTCAACGTGGTGGATGCCGGGCTGGGCATTGACGGTGATAGGACCATCATAAAAAACAAAAGACTTGCCGTCTTTTGTGGCTTCAAGTGATTTTTCAAAGATTTTTTCTTCTTTCCAAAAATCTAGGACCTTTTGCTCTCTCTCATTAAAATTCATATATGAAAATGCAAAAACACACAATCTATGCGATTGTTTTAATAATATCATGTTTATATGATATTAAAAGAGACAGCTACTGCTGGACTCGCCGTGATATCACACGAAAATCAAATAAAAAGAGCCTCGATACTTATCGAGACTCACATTCTGACGCTCACTAAAGAACCATTGAGAGAGACATGGCAGCGGAACCAGCCATAGAGGCATTTTCTGAGTGACCATTAATTGCTAAGAAGCCGCTAGTTATGGCCACAAGAATTGTACAAAACATCAGGATAAACCGCTTTTCTAACATCATCCCATCTGCAAAAAACATTAATCTTTCCATAGCGCACCTCCATCGGTGACAGCAGATTTTATTAAAGAACCATTGAGAGAGACGCTGCGATAGAACCGGCCCAAGCGTCTCCGTAGGCATAACCGATAGCAGCTATGATGGACGCTATAACCCTCACAGTAAATCTTGTTAGCGACGTGAAATCCGCTTCTTCAAGAGCATCATATGCTTTTGCAAGAGCAATCAATATCTTCTTCATGAAACACACCTCCGTTAGCTGATGTTATCGTATCAAACAAAGAGGCAGGTGTCAAGAAATACAGAAGCTTAAATACAAAGTCCCGACATGCCGGGACTTTGTTGATAAGCATTTATTTGTTATTTATTCTGTTATTTCTGGCTTTTCTGCTACCTCCAAAAGAGGCATAGGATAAACATTATTATCGTTATTTTGGAGCATTTCATCGGCGAGAGGCACAACAACATTTCTTCTTAGCCGAAAACTTTGATCTTCTGGCGCATCTTTAACAGGGAAAATTAGAGCCGGGACCAAGAGCTCTTCTGAATAACCAGTTGGGTTGTGTCTGTAGTGCTTTAGGTAGCCCAGTGACGGAGTGTCAAGTTCAAGTTCGACTGTTTTCTGGTCCGGGGCCTTGTAATAATAATTGTTAATACCGCCATTTTCGGCAGTTTTTAGAATTTTCTCCAAAGAAGCAGCAGTATAATTTGACCCCTCGTGTTCTTGGGTAGTGAGGTTGTAGATCCCGGCAACTTTTTTGTTTCTAATATCGATGCTGACATTAATACCCATGACATTGCCAGAGACCTCATAGGCTGTTTTCCCGTCGAGCTTTAGAGGATAAACAATTTGAACTTCTTCAGGAATAGATCGTTCCTCTGAGAGGATTTGCTGGATAAAAACCTGCCAGTCGCTATTAATTACTGGTTTGCCATAAGCACTCATATCAATTGAGTGTTTTTTAACGAAGTCGTTGGCAATTTCTATGAGGGTGGCGTCGCTTGGCACATCGCTCTTATTGAGTGGTTCTGGGCCAGCGCAGGCTTTTCCCGGAGTGCGAGCACTACATTCAGCCCATGGATTGGGCCACATGCGCCAGTTTTTAAAGACAGATACAATGCCTTCAGTGAAACTTAGGTAAACTGAATAACCATATTGTTTGTTTTGTGACATGGTTAAGCCTTCGATTTCTGAGCTTGGAAAGCTACTAAGATTAATCAGGTCAAAATAGATACCCTTAACCAGGTTGGCCAAACTTTTTGCAGTAGAACCACCCTTAGTTCTTCTAAGGACCAAGACTGTGTCTTGATCAAAATCGATATCATCGCCAGCATAAGAATAAGTATAGTTGACCCAGTCAGGAGCAGGCATAATCATGCCACCTCCGCCCGCACCAATCAATTTTGAGTTTGTTACGCGCGCTAATTCAGCATCAGCTACAGGCGCAGCTAACGTACTTGATTCGAAAGCACCAATTCCTTGAGTCGATTCTGGAATAGAAAATGTTGTCCCACTTTCGTTCAGAGTTCCAAAGGCGTTGTTTTTTA
>Ga0222658_1001587_pt1 | contig 9858 bp, 13 predicted proteins | sample AntAcemetagen476_FD_179830 | JGI IMG/M metagenome (GOLD analysis project Ga0222658, IMG submission 179830) | Saline water microbial communities from Ace Lake, Antarctica - #476 | ecosystem: Environmental > Aquatic > Non-marine Saline and Alkaline > Saline | place: Antarctica: Ace Lake | collected... | reverse complement strand
CTTGATGGGAGATAAGAACCTCTCGCTACGCTCAAGAACCTTGATGGGAGATAAGAACCTCTCGCTACGCTCAAGAACCTTGGTTGGAAATATAAGCATAGCTTGACGGGAGAGTAAGCATAGCTTGACGGGAGAATCTAAAGATTTAGTAAAATTAAGAACCTCAGGATCACCTGAGAACCTTGAAAGAATAATAAGAACCTCAGGATTGTCTGAGAACCTTGAAAGAATAATAAGAACCTCAGGATTGTCTGAGAACCTTGGTTTCTCGCTACGCTTGAAAATTATAAGATCTGCCCGCCAATTAAGAGCTTGATGGTCGCCCGATGGGCGATTTTTACATAAAAAGCTTGACAAACTAATAATAGTATGCTACACTTGTTATATACCCTCCGAAATGAGGGTTTTTGTATCCGTAACATACGGAGAGCAGAAAAACATGAAACACAAACAAGACTACTTAAAAATTACAAAGGCAGGAGTGCTCAGCTTACTTATTATCGGCACAATGTTGCCACAACTAGCTGGTGCAGCCAATGGTGGTATTTGGTCATGGCTTGGTGTACTGGGAAGAACGACAGAGATCACAAATAAAAAAGTCGCAAAAGGTGGCGGTGATACTGGGTTTAAGCCTATGATACTTAGTGATATTGCTCTAGTTCAGCCGACAATGCCAATCGCGCAGCGTTATCCTCAATATGCGCCCTATTGTGCGTATAGACCGGGGACGAGTTATTGTTTAACTACAGTTACTGCGTATTCTTCAACACCTGATCAGACCGACTCATCGCCGTTTATTACGGCCAATGGCAAGCACGTTGAAGATGGTATTGTTGCTTGTAACTTTTTGGCTTTTGGTACAAAAGTAAGGTTTCCCGATATGTATGGCGAAAAAGTTTTTACTGTCGAAGACCGCATGGCGAAAAAGAACAATCATAAGATTGATATTTGGTTCCCTTCAAGGGGCGAAGCCACACAATTTGGCAAGAAAAGCTTGAAAGTGGAAATTCTCAATTAACATAACTATATTTTAAATACCTAAAAAGGCCCATGAATGAGATGGGTCTTTTTAGTTTGCCTTGATTTTTTGAGTAATTCGTATAAAATATAACTATCCTAGAAGGCGCCCCTGTGGTGAAATGGATATCACAACGGTCTTCGGAACCGTTTTTGGGGGTTCGAGTCCCTCCAGGGGCACACAGAATAATTTAAAATTTAGAATTAGAAATTTGCGGGCCCATAGTTCAGTTGGCTAGAACGCTTCCATGGCATGGAAGAGGTCGGGAGTTCGAGTCTCCCTGGGTCCACATATATATTTAAAGGCTCAGTCGTCGACTGAGCCTTTAAAATAAGGTCATTATATTGACAAAGAAACCTCTTCTGATAAGATTGAAGAACGTTAATAGTTCTTTGGCTCAAAACGCTATCCAAAAGGAGGGTTAATGAAGAGAAGCATCCGTCTCTTCGTAATTGTTTCTATCGCTCTCCTTCTGATCATCATCGGTTTTGGTGCGTTTGGGGAAGAGCAAAGAAGCTTTAGGCGCTATTCTGAGTGCCAACTAGAACTCAGTTATCTCTTTGAACTTGAAACTAATGAAGACGAAGAAGATAACAAAAACGACGAAGACGTCGATCAACTAAGACAAGTTGAAAGGGCTGCCTGTGATTGGTGGCCTAGCCAAACGAAGCCGCCGGGCCGTATATTCCACTTAGTGGAAAAAGTGGCGTGACATGGGACGAACTTAAATCGACCTTGGCAACCTGGCTAACTCTAGCTCCGCGAAAGAATTACGGAGCTTTTTTTATTATCAAGACAATTCCTTGACAGGCAGAATAAAAAGACTATAATGAATATATACCCATAACTTGTGTATATATAAAACTATAATTTCTAACTTGTTATAAATTGTAGGAAAAAAACTATTATGCCTAATTTAGATAAAACAGGACCAGAAGGAAAGGGTCAGAGCACAGGGTGTTGCAAGGGTAATTGTGATGTAGCATGCGAATGTGACAAGCCCAGCCTAAGAAGGTTTGGAAGAAAATGTCGCTGTGGTTGCGGATGTAGAGTTGGCTTTAGGAGCAGAAATTGTAAGAAATAAAAAAAACCATCTTAAATAAGGTGGTTTTTTTTGGATGTTATTAAAATATGAGACCGCGAAAGAGAAGAAAAATTTGTGGGTGTGCTTGTTGTAAATCATTTAAACCACAAGGGATACCGGCGAATAAATTAGAAAAAGTGTTTTTGGCTAGCGATGAGCTGGAAGCTTTAAGATTGGCCGATGTTACTGGGATGGGACAGATCGAATCTGCCTCGGAAATGCATATATCTCAAAGCACATTTCAGAGAGTGTTATCTTCGGCTCGCAAAAAAATGGCCACTGCATTGGTTGAGGGCAAAATGATTCATTTAGACCAAAAGGACTAAAAGTGCTACGTGCCGTGTTTTAGCCCTTGCATTTTTAGAAAAATCTGCTATTATCTTACTAATCAGCAAGTTTTGCTTTTAGAGGCAATTTTTTTAATTTTGAAACGACTTAGAGTTAACAATTACATTAGAATTCCCGAAGTTCAGGTTATCGATGAAGTAGGGAAACCACTAGGAGTCATGAGGACTCCGGAGGCTTTAGCTTTGGCACAAAGCAAGGGGCTTGATTTGGTTGAGGTTAATCCATCGGTTAATCCATCGATGACGAAAATCATGGATTACGGAAAATATTTATACAAAAAAGCTAAGTCTGATAGAAAGCAAAAGTCAAAACAAAAAACAAGTGAGCTTAAATCAATTCGCTTTGCCTATAGGACTGGACAGCACGATTTAGAGGTAAAAACGAAGAAAATTGATAAATTTCTTGAAAAGGGTAATAAGGTCAGGGTAGATATGATAATCAGAGGCAGAGAGAAAGCTCATCCTGACGTAGCCAGAGAAAAGCTCAATAAATTTTTAGGCTTAATTACAGTAGAATATAAAGTTGAACAAGAACCCAAGAAAACACCTCGCGGACTTGTTTTGACTATTTCAAAAACTTAAGAAGAACCCCGCCTACTGGCGAGAACCTTGTGGCGAGAACCTTGATTAAGATTAAAACATGCAAAAGACACGAAAATCAATTACAAAAAGATTCAAAATTACCAAAAACGGTAAGGTTGTTTATCGCGGCGCTGGTCAGGATCATTTTAGGGCAAAAAAATCAGGAAAAGCCAAGAGAAAGATACGTACGCCCCGAACACTGCCGGAATGTGTTGCGCGCCAAATTAAGAAAGCTGTAAGATAATATTATGGTAAGAGTAAAACGTTCAAACGCAAAAAGAAAAAGAAAGAAAAAAATTATAAAAATGGCCAAGGGCTATAAATGGGGTCGCAAGTCTAAGTATAGACAAGCGAAACAAGCCGTTTATAAAGCTCTTACTTATGCTTATAGAGACAGAAGGAACAAGAAAAGGGACTTTAGGAGACTTTGGCAAATCAAAATCAATGCTGCTTCGCGGGTCTATGACTTACCTTATTCGAAATTCATTCATCTCTTAAAGACAAACAAGGTTGAATTAGACAGAAAGATATTGGCAGATTTGGCAGAAAACCACACTCAAATTTTCGAAAAGGTTGTTGAGAAAGTAAAGAAGTAAGGACCTGCATTAACAGAACCTTGGTTTTTTCCTGCGCTTGAAAGCTAAGTATAGCTTGACGGAAGAACAATTAAAAAATAAATCAACATTAAAAAAGCGACGATCTTTCGTCGCTTTTTGGTTATCGAAAGCTTGGAAAAAATGCGATAGGTCTTCTAATGATAATTTCTTGAGGCGTATGACTTCGCATCAGATCATGATGTTTCTTTACAACTCCCCAGGCTTGCTGAGCAGTATTGCCACCAATTCCCAAAAGGTACATTTTATCACCAACTTCTATGTAAGAAATGCTCATATCTGGATAGCGTTCTTTGTCGGTAGTTTCTAGGATAGATTTTATCCTGTCGAGGTCTTCTTGGGTGACCTCGACGAGCTTTCCTTTGCGCAAGCCTTTCAGTAGTTTAGTGATACGAATAGCGTTTTTCGGATTCTTAATGCCAAAGACAGTTTTTGGTCTAAACATCTTAACCTCCTTTAGGTTATTAGAATCGTAGCATGATAACAATTATAAGTCAATCAAAACACCCCACAATTACTTGTGGGGTGTTTAATATTAAATTCTTACGCCAAGATTCTTGAGCCTTTTGATATACTCAAGATAAACTCCGCGAAAGGTTCTTAATTGAGAGAGTATTGTTATCAATAGTCGAACCCAAGGTTCTTGAGTGTAGCGAAAGGTTCTTAAAACCCAAGGTTCTTGAGTGTAGCGAAAGGTTCTTAAAACCCAAGGTTCTTGAGTGTAGCGAAAGGTTCTTATCCTATTAAGTGTACTTGTATTGCTAATACTAAGATAGTAATAGCTAGATATGCTAAGACGACCCACCACCATTTAATCTTTTTTTTAAAAATATTCATCTTATTCTTCTATCAAGGTTCTGGCGCAGCCAGGTTCTTATTCTTCCGCCAAGGTTCTTGAGCAAAGCGAAAGGTTCTTATTTTACTAAATCTTTAGGCTTTCTTCTTATCTTTAAACGTAGCCACAAACCTTACAAGTAACCCAAAAAGAAGAACACCAACAAGGTCTGTTAATATATCAATAACACTAAAGCTTCTTCCTGGTACAAAGACTTGGTGAATTTCATCCAAAATACCATAGCCAAATGACCAGAATGCACACAGTAGATAAGAGTCTAAAATACTAAACCTATAATGTCTAAATGCTCGATAGGTCAAAAATGCTAAAAGCGCAAATGCACCCAAGTGCCAAAATGGGTCAAGAACGAAGGGCCCGGTGCTGATGTCTGATCTTGAAGATAGAACAAATATAAAAATCATCCACGACCAAACAGGGAACCAGTATGGAACTAAATTTTGTGGCTTAACTACTGCCATTAGTGCCCCCCAAAAAAGCTTTAGTCCTTCAGATTTTTTTATTTTCTCATTTTTCATATCTTTTATACCTTAACCAAGGTTCTCGCCGGAGGCGAGGTTCTTAACTTGTCGTCTTTGGCCATAAGTATTTATTTAAATTAATATTTCCTTCCAAAACAACAACATCTTCTTTTTCTAATTTTACAATCTTTTCCCTTACATTACCACGATAACCCCCAACTGATCCGTCAGACTTCACAACCCTATGACAGGGGATTTTGGAAGAAAAGTTTTTGCCAAGAGCATTTCCGACGGCCCTGGACGCCTTGCAATTTCCTGCCAAGCAGGCAATCAGTCTATATGTTGAAACTTTCCCTTTGGGAACCTTGGTAGTTGCTCTATAAACTCTCTCTTCAAAGCTTTCCATAAGCAATATGCGATTAGCGATTCGCTAGAAAGTGGTCAGCTTTCCCCAGTATATCTTTTCCGCCAGCAAAGGTTATTGTTTCATGTGCGTCTTTAAGCGTGAGCCACTTGTAGTCATCGTGTTCATGGGACAGAACAACCTCCTTTGTCTCAGATTCTAAGAGATAGAAAACAACGATTTTATAGTGAAGACCATTTTCTGTCCTAAAATTATAATGAATTTCTTCTTTAAATCCTTTGACTAATTCTAGACTTTCTTTTTTAAGACCAGTTTCCTCAACTGTTTCTCTAAAGAGAGTGTCGATTTCACTCTCACCTTCGTCAACATGTCCCTTAACCAAATCCCAGTGACCTGGCTTGGTGCGCTTTTTGTCAGCTGTGTTTCGTGGTGGATAATGAAGGATTAGATATTCTAGTCGGTTACTGGCTTCTGGTTGTTGGCTTCTAGAAAAAATAACAGCGCCGACAGATTTTTCTTTTATGGGTGTGTTAATAATGACAATTTCGTTCTCACCAGTTCTTTCTTCGGGCTCAACGTATCTTGTGCCTAGTTTTTCATAAATTTCTTTTTCGTTACGACCTGCAATTTGTTTGTCTTTTTTAAAGAGGCCGTATTCACTTAATTTCAGTCCTTTCTTTTGAGCAAGACGCCTCAATTTGATGTTGTGAAGCTGGCTGCCTGTGAAATATTGAAGTGCGGAACCAAATGAGCTTTCTGGCACAACTCTTAGGTCGGCATCGATGCCAATATTGAGGCGTCCCGAAGCTTTAGTGTCGCCTCGACCATGTAATTCTTCAATTTGAGGTAGATTAGAAAATGCTTCCATAACCTCTTTGGGTTTTTCAGAGACAGCTAAAATATCTATATCACCCACATCTTTTTTTCTGCGCCTTAAAGAACCTGCAATTTCAACGCTTTTAACGCCAGGAACTTTAGAGAGTTCTGCTCTTATCTTTTCTGCTATTGGCAGCACCGTTTCTAGGGGAAGTCTTCCTTTCTGTCGTTTAAGCATTTCAATACCGCGCAAAATATTTTCTTGAGATTTTTCACCAAATCCATCTAGCTCTTTTATTTTATTTTCGCTAAGTACTTTCTTTAAGTCTTTGAGATTGGTAACCCCGAGCTCTTTCCAAAGGGCTTTTATTTTTTTTGGACCTAAGCCTTCAATTTTTGTGAGGGTACCCACGTCAACAGGAGAATCGAGGCGAAGTTTTTCTAAATAATTAAGACTACCTGTTTTAACAAATTCTTCGATTTTTTTAGCGATCTCCTTTCCAATGCCTGGGACTCTCTCAAGCCCCCTAACTCCCTCGCGGTTGTAAATAGTTTTTATATTTCTATTTTCAAGCTCAATAATACGAGCTGCCTTATTATAAGCACGAGGACGAAAAGGTTCGTCCTCCATTTCTAAATACTCAGATATCTCATAAAAAACTTTTGCTATCTCCTGATTGGTCATTTTTTGGTTTTGATGATAAAACTATTATTTCTCAAATCGATAACGTATTTTCCGCCCCTTTTAAGCTTATCAGCCAAAACGGCGTTGGCAATAAGGTTTTTGATGTGCTTTGAAATGGCTCGACGAATTGGCCTGGCACCGTTTTTGGGATCATAACCGAGTTCAGATATTTTTTTAAGAGCCAAAGGAGTGATAGATAGTTTGATTGATTGTTCTTCTTCGAGTCTCGAAAAGAGCGATTTCAACTTTAGGGTAGCTATCTTTTCAAGTTCTTCTGGTTTCAGTGTGCCAAAAACAATAACTTCGTCAAAACGATTTAGAAGTTCGGGGCGATAAACATCAGTTAGTTTGTCTCTCAAAAGCTTTTGAATAGCTACAATCGTAACTCCCTCTTTCATTTTTTCTTGGATCAAAACTGCATGAGCGTTTGAGGTGGCAATAATAATTGTATTTGAGAAGTCTACTACCCCACCAAATTCATCTGTAGCACGACCGTCTTCAAAAATTTGTAAGAATAAATTCAAGACATCACTATGGGCCTTTTCAAACTCATCTAAAAGCAAAAGGGAGAAAGGTTGGGTTTTTACTTTTTCTGTTAGTAGGCCACCGTGATCTTTCGTTCCAATGAGGCGATAAATACTGTCGGGAGATTGGTATTCAGACATATCAAACCTAAGCATTTTATCTTCACCGCCAAAATAAGTGTCAGCGAGCGCCTTTGCCAGTTCGGTTTTACCAACACCGGTTGGTCCAACGAAAAGAAATGTGCCAGTTGGTCCAGATCGTCTTTCAACGCCCGCCCTTGCCTGTCTAAGTGCCTGACTAACGGCTTTAACGGCTGGCTCCTGTCCAATAAGACGCTCATGAAGCTTTTTTTCTAAATTGAGAAGTTCTTTTGCTTCGGTTTCACCAGCTTTTTCTACTGGTATTCCAGTGGATTTAGCAAGACTAGCCTTAACGTTGTCACGACTTACAAATGTTTTTTTATTTACTTTGGCTTCTTCGATAGATTGAGCGAGAAGGTCGAGGGCTTTTCCGGGAAGAAGACGACTTTTTATATATCTTTCTGACAGATCAATTGCTTCTCTGACAGCAAAGTGTCCAATGGTAATATTCTCCTTCTTGCTCATTATAAGCGCCTCGCGCATAAGGTAGACGAATGCATTTTCGCGAGACATTTCTTGAATTTTTATAGTATTAAATGTGCTTGCCAGATCAGGTCTTTTTTCAATTAAATCGTGATAACTTTTCTCGTCAGTTGAGGCAATAAGAGGAAAGTCGATTGACTCAAAGACGGGGCCAAAGAAACTCATAAAGGAAAGCGATTGATTTTCAACAGCACGAATCACATCGTGGATCTGAGGGATTGCTAGAATAATATTTTTCGAAGCAACAATTTCGTCCATAACTTTTTGAAGTCTTTCTTGTAGTTCGCCTGGAGTTTTAAGGCCTGCTAACATATCACCTGCATTGAGACTAACAAGGCGTCTGTCGTAAAGATTTTTTGGTACGTTGTCTTGTGAGATGCCTCTGGCTAACTCATTGATGATTGCTTGGCGTCCGCTCCCAGTCTGGCCAATTAAGAGGGCATTATTTCTTGCATCTTGGTTTAATACATTAATAGTGCCTTGATACTCCTCTTCGTGCCCAATTAGACCGGAAAGAAGACCGTGTCTGGCTAAGTCGGTTAAGTCCTCGCTATAGGCATCTAAGAAATAAGTTGGCTTTGCGGTGAAAGCGCGATTCATTGTTTTGTGTTTGATTTTGCGCTTTCTTTTTATGATGACGAGATTGTTCTTTATGCGAAGCCATGATGCGACATGACGAGCATCCTCAATCTCGATATTATATTTTAAAAGAAGATTCTCAATAACTGGATGAGGCTTCTTGAAAAGAGCCATGAGAAAATGATATGGTTTGACGCTAATTGACCCTGCCGAGAAAGCTTCTACAAAACTTATTCTGGATAAATCTTCAATAGTCTCTTTAATGGGCTCTTTTGATATTTGGTAATCTTTACTAAACTCCCTAACGCGATTTGCCAATTCTTGACGAATAGTTTTAGGGTCGAGCTCTAGGTAGTTGAAGAAATCAAGAGCCTCTGGCGCGCTAAGTAAAACACTAAAAAGAGTTAGGTCGAGGGGGTCATTGTTTATCTTGGCTTGGTCAATTGATTTTGAAAAAACTTGTTTACTGCGAGGCTCATAATATTCAGCTACATTTATTTCAAGACTAGACAAGTTCTTTCTTTTTCTGAGGGCGGAAAAGTTTTTCCAAGATTTTCTAGTTTTTCCAAAATGATGAATGGTGTAAAAAGACAAGAGGACTCCAAGCCACAAGAAAGAAAAGACAGGCGCTTTATTTAAAAATCCGTCACTTAACCCTTTAAAAAGACCGATAATAATTCCGATAAAAGCAATAAGGCAAATGCCGCTCCAGATACCAAAAGAAATAAGGCTAATCGAAGAACGTACAACTTTTGGCAAAGTAACGAGGGGATCTTTGAAATATAAATAGCCAAAAGGGTGTTCTTTGGTTTCTGATTTGGCCTTTTTCTTTTCAGTAGTCATTAAAGGAGATTAGAAAACATCATAAAAATAATACCTGGTAAAACCAAGAGCCAGGCAATAAAAATAATAATAGTAAACACAAAGTAGAAAAGATAGAAAATGCTATCAAAAATTATCCAAAGAGTTCTAATAATAACACCAATAAGGAAGCCAGCCAGATCATAGTCTTGGTAGAGGGGGGTGAACCAATTACTAACCATTGCACTAAAAGCCATGGTTTTATCCATGTCTTTAGCAAAGCGAATCGCCTTTTCCCAATAGGAAATAGGATAAAAAATGTACCAATCGGTAAAGAAGCTCAAAAAACTTCTTGATAGTCCCTTTATAATATGACTAATAATAGGCATAGTATGAAAATCTTTTTATAATATGGCTGATAATAGGCATGGTATAGAAATCTAAAGAATTAGTAAAATAAGAACCTTTCGCTTTGCTCAAGAACCTTGGCGGAAGAATAAGAACTC
>Ga0222658_1001584_pt1 | contig 9875 bp, 11 predicted proteins | sample AntAcemetagen476_FD_179830 | JGI IMG/M metagenome (GOLD analysis project Ga0222658, IMG submission 179830) | Saline water microbial communities from Ace Lake, Antarctica - #476 | ecosystem: Environmental > Aquatic > Non-marine Saline and Alkaline > Saline | place: Antarctica: Ace Lake | collected... | reverse complement strand
ATTAATTTCGTTAGAACTGCTTTGGGTTTAAGGTCCTTTAGTCCGAGAGATATGATTTTGTCAAAGGAGGGGCTGAACTCTTTATCTGGTTTTTTTAGAGATACGAGGACAGTCTTATGCCCTTTCATTCTTAAGACTGATGCTACCTTGTACTGCCAGATGCTTTGCTGGAGGTGTGTGAAGACTATCGGTTTCATTTTTTAGCGATTAGTTGAAAGTGGTTGTTAAGACCCAGGAAATTTAATAATTTGTAAGTGAATTCAAAGTTGTAATTTGGAGCCCCATTTAGGTATGTAATTTTAAAACCGTTTTTTTTAATTATTCCTATAATTTTTTTTAGATATAGACCTTCATCCCTAACTTCTGATAAAAGATAATCTTCTCCTGCTGGATTCTCTAACGGTTCATTTAATATCTTTCTTCTTAACCTTACCAACCCCTTGTTCCTATTTACTATGGTTGAAACAAAGTTGAAAGGAGAAGATAGAAGGTATAAAACAAACTTAGAAGGGGAGATTTTATCTGTCTTATAACTCAAAAATGCGTTGTCTAATGTTTTGAAAATCTTGAGTAGATAATTTTTATAATCATTGGTGAGTTGTGGATCTAGTGCTATGTAGAGGTATCCTCCCTTCCTTATCTTTCTTAAAGAGATATCTAAAATATCTAAATAGTCGTAATAATGGTGGAGTGCGCTAGCCATCCCAATTAAATCAAATTCTACATCTGTTTTTTTTAAGAATTCTAAAGCGCCTGAGCAAATGAACTTGCTTCTTTCTGGGTCTTTACTCGAAAGTTTATTCTTAAGTCTATTAAGCATATTTCTTGAAATGTCATTATTATAAATTTTAGAATTTTTAGAATCAGAGTAATAATCTAAGGAGAGTAATCCAGTACCACAAGCTATATCTAGAAGATGGAGATTCTTGTTACTAATATCTTTAATTATCTCATTAACTTTTTTCTTAAAAATTCTTTGGCGATAGAAATCTTTGGAGTCTATTGAGTTGGCATCGTAATTGTCACCAAACTCTCCTTCGTAAACCTTTTTGTTATAAAAGAGTGCATCGCTTTTTTTAGTAACTTTTTCTGATTTCATGTTAAATGTCTAAATAAATTAACCCATTTAGTTTTTTCCAAGATCATGTATATATAATATTTTGTATATTCAATAACATCGGCCTAAATCCATAATGCGAGTTTCTTTATTCATTCCGGTAAATTTAGACATGCCTGCTCTGATTACTTCTAAATTATTTCTATCAAATGCATATGTGGGGAACATCAAGAGGATATACGGCGCAAAAAACAAAACAGAGAGAGCAATCATCAAATAGACACTCGGTGTGGCGATGCTTCTAAGATATAATAATATGGCTGTCGGAATAATTGCTGCAAGAAAGATTGTAACTACTTTTTTGGGGGAATAATTTTTAAAATATCCCTTGAAAGGTATGTTCTCTTTAGGAGACATTCTTTCGTGCGATTTTATTTTGATGCCGTTCCTGAATTTATATTCATAAATCCCGTTTTCGGGAACTTCCTCTGCAAATGCGGGATTTAAATTTATAAAATAAATTTCTCTCGATCTATTTCTCATAGCCCTGGGCGGTTTCCTAATTTTTTCAGGAAAAATGCTAATAAATTCAGTAAAAAGAAGCGATGGTGACCTCACTTCAATTCTCCATTGCTAACATTCAAAGAATCGCCTAGGCTTTCGGGTAAAGGCTTTCTCACTTTCAATGTCCATCTAATTCCTTTTACTGAATAGACTCCTTTTAAAAATCTTTCATAGAAGAAAGAGTGAATTGTGAAAATCCTTGAAATCACTTTTAATATCTTATTGTGCGGATGCTCGAATTCTTTTTTTACATCGCAATCATAACGCATATAGTCTATAGAGTTTAATGCGAAAAAATGTTTATGTGTCGGTTCCTCATAGGCGCCTAAATCAGAAAAATGTGGAACCCGAATAATAATAACTGCTCCTTCTGTAGAAATTCTTATTAACTCTTTTATGACTTTGGGTGGGTTCTCTAAGTGTTCTAAAACTTGATTAAGTAAAATCTCGTCAAAAGTATTGTCTTCGAAAGGATAGGGAAACTCATCCAAATCATGAGAACAATCTGAATGAATCTGGGTGCCTAGTTGATTTTCTTCTGATAAATCGACGTTGAACCAACTATCTTTATAATCTATTCCGCTACCTAGATTCAATCTTGGTTCTTTACCTAATTTTTTTATTTTTTCTCTAGTTGTTATCATTAAGTCGGAAAGATTGGTTTCTTTTATAAATATTTGTGAATTGTTTTTTTATTTTACGAAAGCATTATGCCTATATATCCTCGGGTGTTTTCTCTGGACATGCAAAATTTTTGCGAATCGATGGACCTATGCGACTAAATATTGTTACGAATTGATCTCAAAAATAAAAAAAACGTTGTGATAGAATCCTCGCCCTAAATCGTGAGGAGTAGTCGCATACTTTACAAAAATTAATCTGAATCCCTCAAAGATGTTTTATTTTCTGCCCCGGTAAATTTAGATAGGAATGACTTAATTGTTACTATGTCGTTTCTATCTAGAGCGCGCGTAATAAACATCAGAAGAATATATAAAACAAAAAATAAAATAGATAAAATAATTAACGAGTAAATATTTAATATGATTATGCTTCTTAGGTATAACAATATACTTGTCGGGACAATTGATATAAGGAGTATTGTTGCCACTTTTCTTCTTAACGGGACAATAGAAAGATAATAATTTGCTTGAACGGCATATATCAAATTCAATAGAATCAAAGATGCCGTCGTGGAAATTGCCGCCCCCGTTATTCCGAATCTGGGAATAAGTAAAACATTTAAAATAATATTTAATACGAGGATGCTTGCCGTATCTATCAAAAGAAGTTTTGATTTCCCCTTCATGACCAATAGTTGTTGAGATATCATAAAAATAGAACTAAAAAATACTCCTATGGATAATATCCTAAGTGCATTTTCTGCAATAATAAATTCTGGACCAAATAATATATTAATGAAAACGCCAGGAAATAAAAATATTAATATTAGTAATGGCAAATTTATCAGAAAAATCCATTTCCCCACTTGTTTGCTTAATTCTTTTATGGTTTCCGTGCGCTTATTCGCATAGAGTCTGACGATTAAAGGGAAAAAAAGTTTTAGGAATAATTCAGAGGTTATTATTATCAAAAATGCTATTGGGATTGCTGCATTATACAATCCGACAGATTTTGTATCTTTCATAACTCCTAGGACAAATGAGTCTGTCCACTGAAACATCAGCATTACTAATCCAGTGAACATGAATGGCCAAGAAAATGAAATTAATTTTTTTGATATTTTTTTCTTCGTTTTTTTAGCTATTTGGTATTCCCCAAAAATCTCTACAATTATATATCTACTTACTAGATATGCTGCGAGAAGACACGCGAAGAGTCCGAGGATATAAGAAAAAATAAGTGCATTAATGTTTAAACCTAAGAAAATGAATAAAATTAGCGTTATTACTTTAATCGCGTTTTGAAGAATATTGAAAATAAAGGAATGCCAACCTATTTTCTTATACGCCAGCATTGTGGCGAAAAGCATATTCGAAAGAATATTTAGTGGGATGGCTATGCTAAATAATTTAAGAAAAATTATCAACTCAGGCGCGTGGAATATTTTTATAGAAATTTGTTCTGATAATAAAAATAATAAAATCCCAGATATAATTCCAGAAGTAAGTAAAAGCTTGGATGTAAATTTGAATACGTACTTCGCTTTGTTTGTTTCTCCTTTTGCGCTATAGATAGAAATATATTTTAGCATTCCTGTTGTAATGCCAAATGTGGAAAAGACAACAAACCATCCTACTACAGTTAAAGATATTGAAAACAAACCATAAACTTCTGGCCCAAAATTCCTGGCTATGACGGCTCTATAAACATAAGTGAATACCTTGGATAAGATTACGCCTAAAAAAACCAAAAAAGAAGATTCCGCTAGTAAGAATAATGAACTCTTAAGTTCTTTGTCGTTTCCTGATTTCATTGCTTAATTAATATTCGTGGGTTTTTATTTGTTATTAAAAGTGTCTTGTTTAAAAAAAGGACATCGTGCTATCTATATTCTTTTGATTATTTATATTGTGCACTTTAAAATTAAACTTTTTATTTTCTAGAACTTTTCTTATGTGTTTATCATTGTGCTCCATACTTGCATGCCAAGTCTCAAAATATTTTGAACCAAATTCTTTTTCTCTGGGAGCCCCAGAAGTTTTGAACCTTTTTAATCTAATATCTCTCTTAGTATTTAGGATAATTAACATGTCTGGCTTGGGAAGCAGGGAAATTATTTTCTCTATTTCGTGAGTTGTCTTCTCTCTCTCGTAGCTTGTATGTATTATCTGAAAAAATCCTTCATCAATTATAACTTTTCCTTTCGCGAATGATGCTTTTTTGTAAGTGGCCATTGTAGAAAGCAGTAAAATGTTCCTCGTTAAAATTAATTTTATTTTTTTAGAAAATCTTAATGACTTTGTAAGCACTGGGTTCCGATTTAATAAAATAAATAAATGTATACTTTTCTTGAAATTAGAAAATAAAAAAAATAAAGCATAACAATATTTAATGATTCTTGAATCGAATTGGATAACTGTGGCTCCGTTTTTTCTAAGCCGTTCTGCAACGAAAGTCTTTCCGCTCCGCGTTAGACCATATAATTCTATTATCATTTTTTAAATTTAATAAGATAGGACTCTGATAACCTTCTTGAAAAAAAGTTTAATTGCTTTTTATAAAATAATTTGAAGATAAAAAATCTCAGAGAAGAACATACTATCGGCATCTTCGGCGGCATTATCACAGGATAAATTTCTATGTCCCTGAAGCCATTTCTAATTAGTAAATCTTTTAGTGGGGATGGACCAATTCTTTCTGTGTGTTCTTTGTTTATTTTCTTGTAAATCAATTTTCTGAATTTTAGTTTTAATGGATGGGGGAGCTTGGTGATAATTATTGCGGTTCCATTTTTATTAAGCAATGATTTTATTTTTTTGACAACTTCCTGTTTGTTGATTATGTATTCAATTGCCCTAGAAGAAAAGAATAAATCAAACTTTTTAGAAATCTCTAAATTAGAAAAATTTTGTTCCTTATATTTTATCTTGCCTTTTCCTTTTAAATTTTTTTCAGATTGTTTTAGCATTTCTATTGAGATATCTACTAGCAATAATTCTGCGGATGGGTTCTTCTTCAGCAATAACTTTGTCCATGTTCCTGGGCCTGGGCCTAACTCTAGGCCATTTTTGAATTTTATATCTCTTAAGTGGAACCAGATAGAATCATGCGTCATCTTATAATCTGTTTTTGTTTCTTTATTCGAAAACCAACGAAAAAATTCGTATTCTCCCTTAGTTTCCTGCTTAACGTCTTTATTGTACATTTCTTTAATATCCTGTTCTGTGAATGTTGGGTTGGTCATTAGTTTTTTAGAAAATTGTATTTTAAAAATGTTAGCGTGTTAGAAGTAGGGCGCCAAGAACAATTAAAGCCATTCCTCCCCATTTATAATAATTTAATTTTTCGTGAAGATGATGTTTGGCTAGTAAAGAACTCCAAATATATGTAAGGGCTGTTAATGGATATAATACTGTATGTTCTCCTTTTGTCAAGGCTGCAAGATAGATGATTGCCGAAAGACCGAAGAGAAAAAACCCCACGAATATTGCATAATTTGAAATTATACTTTTTAGATTGAATCTTAATTTCTTAGAAGCTCGTTTGAACGACAAACCTCCTGTCGCATCTATAATCGTAGATATAATAACAAGTATTATGGCGATAGCGCTAGTCTGCATTTGCTTTCTTGCCTCCAATTCCTATTAAAGTTACGCCTATAAATATTGAAAAGATTCCAATTATTTTTAATAAACTTAATGATTCTGTCTTGAAGATCGCTGCGGAAATAAAAGTTACCCAAATGTAGTTTATGGTTAAAAAGGGATATAACACAGACAATTCTCCTTCTCTAAACGATAATGTCATCAGAATTATTGCGAGAATATATAGTCCTGTGCCAATAATTAGATAAGGATTTAAAATGGAAAGAAGATTCAAACTTAAACTAAATGATGCTTGTTTCCATAATAATTGTCCTATGCCCGCGACAAGCGAAGATAAAAGAATCAGAAAAAAAGCCTTTTTTGTTGTTTTCATTTTTTTTTATTAATCTTCTCGATGTGTTTAATTATTAAACTTTTATAATTCATTATTTATATTATTGAAATATTTCTTTTAAATCTTACTATTTGTCTTCTCGAATAAATACAAAATGTTATATTTCTCTATTTGTTCAAATCCGATAGGAATACCAGTACCGTCTAGACTAATTGCAAAATTGATATTCTCGTAATCTGTCCTATCATCGATTGTTTTTCTTAATGTAACTGTGGAGCAGATGTCTCTCCTATTCCAGTAAACAGATTTAGAGCAGATAGTTTTGGATGCTAAATCCGTCTTATTGTTTAAGAAAAGATTAAAGTCTTGGATGCTCACAAATTCGTCGATTCCATCTCCCCAATACATTCCTGCAAGATATTGAAAATCATCTGGGGCTGGGGCTACGATAAAAATCTCGGATGGATGTTCTAAAGAAATAGATTCTAAGTCTTCTAATATCAAATCGCTCTCGGCTGTTAAACTAAATTTGAGATTGTTTATATTTCTTAGCAGTGAGCTGAATTCTTTACCGTTCGTTTCATATTTAATTTGAATTATATATGGCGTCACAACTATTGTACTCAAAATCAAAAAGATAATAATTTGAATTTTAAATTGTTTTGGATTTAAATACTCGGCAAGAACTAATATAAAAATAGGCATAATAAAAATTAGATATCTTATCTGTGCTGCATTTAAGACTATGATTATTGTCGAAAAAATGAGGAACATAATGTCTTTGCCATTATTCCTAAATGCATTTTTTGTTAAGAGAAGATACCCGTATGCTGGAATTACTAATAAAACGATAACCATGTTTAGGAAATTGAAATTTGTTTCGCCGCCATAAATTCCCCCAACAAGATTAAAAGCTACTACTGCAAAAAAATGTTTAGCTATGCTAAAAAACGCAAATCCAAAAAATATTTGATCTACAATTAATTTGGGCGCTGTGCCCGCAAATATTGCTAATAAAAAATAAAGAAGATGCAAAGAGATCTTATTGTAAAAGAAGACTATTGTTACAAAAAATGCGAAATAAATCACTGCGTCCCACATCGCCCAAGATAGGCCAGTCAAAAACCCTGAAAGAAATAAGTATTTTAATCTACTTGTTGAATCATATTTTTTGATAAAAAAATAACTCCATAAAAATAACAGTCCTGCCAACTGGATTGGATTTATCCATGGGGCCATATACCAAATAACTGGACAGGTTACAATCAAAAGAAGTGTCCTCTTGTCTTTTTCACTAATATAATACACGCTTAAAATTATAAGAAATAGCCAAATCGCCGAGCTGATTTTCATAAAAATTAGGCTGTCGGTGAGCTTGGAGAATGGTGCATGAATTAGACCATAAACGAGGGAGTGGGAAGAGCGCAACTTCGCCTGCTGATTCTCTGAAAAGAATTTCGCCGTATCTGCATAATCACCGACATCGATATAGCCGTTAAATTTTGTAGCTAAGGAAACAAAAAACAATAGCAAGAAAACTAATATTATTATATTTCTAATAGATAGTTTCATCTTTACATCGGAGATTGGGTTGTTTAACATATTCGATGATGATTTAAGGGTTATTTAAATTTAATCTTGGAAAAACATGCTTGATTTTTGACAAATGATTATTATTTTTGGGAACCAAAGATTTAAAAAAAAATATTCGATTAAGTTTGATGACTAATCAATTAAAAAGCATCTCCGCTTTCTTTCCAGCATATAACGACGAAGGAACTATACAACTTATGGTCGATAGGCTCAGTAAGACTTTGAAGGAAATAACAAAAGATTATGAAATCATTATCGTTGATGACTGTTCTCCGGATAAATCTGGTGAAATTGCCGATACGTTAGCCAAGAAGGACAAAAGGATCAGTGTGATACACCATAAAAAAAATGAAGGTTATGGCGGAGCGTTGAGAAGTGGATTTAAAGCTGCTAAAAAAGAATGGGTTTTTTATACGGATGGAGATGCTCAATATGATGTCTCCGAATTGAAAAAATTTATCCCGTTTACGGATAAATTTTGTGTTATAAATGGGTATAAGAATTTCAATAGGGCTGATGGAGTACATAGAAAATACATCTCTATTATTTATGATAAAGTTATACGGATTTTATTTGATATAAGAAAAATTAAAGAAATAGATTGCGATTTCAGATTGTTAAAAAAAGAGGTTTTAAGGGACATTGATTTAAGCGCGAAAGATGGTACTATTTGTTTGGAATTAGCCAAAGGAATAGAAGATTCTAAACATGCTGTGAAAAATGTTCCGGTTGGACATTACCAAAGATTTTTTGGGAAATCTCAATTTTTCAAACCTTTGTGGATTATGCGTACTCTAATAAGTATTGCAAAAAAATGGAATGAGTTAGTCTTAAAAAGAAAATAGGGGTGTGTACTGGGAACAAGCCAATTCTTATTGCTAAAGGATTTGACAAATTTTCCCGAAGTTCAATAATCTTTTTAAACCATGTATCGCTGTTGGTTTAATGCGCAATAAAATATTGATTATAAAAACAGGGCATTCTGAAATCCTGGATGATAGGACTAATTCACGTATTGTTAGTTTGGGTGATGTTTTAAGAACGACTCCTCTTTTGCATCTCTACAAAGAAGAGAGTGTAACTTGGCTTACTGACCCGAACGCAATTCCATTACTGGCAAATAATTCTCTAATAGGTCGGGTCTTGCCATATGATTTGACCACTGTTCTGCAGTTGCAATCGGAAGAATTTGACACAGTTGTAAATCTTGAAAAAGTCCCAGGAATCTGCGCTTTGGCAGACAGCATAAGAGCCAGAAGAAGTAGATTCGGTTTTACATTTAATAGCCAAACTGGCGAAGCTGAGGCATACGACAAAGCGTATGTGGCATTTGCAGTTGGCTCTAATCTTTCCACAAAAAAAGAAAACGGAAGGACTGTCCAACAGCATATCTTTGAGATGGTTGGAGCGGAATGGGAAGCCGAGGAATATTCTTTGGGTTATCTTCCAAAAAGCATTGGGGAATATGATGTTGCACTTAATACTCGAATTGGTCCGAAATGGCCAACGAAAGCATGGCCAAAAAAACATTGGGATAAATTGGAAAAAATATTGGAAGAATCAGGCATTAAAGTTACTAGGCAAGATAAACAGAATGTGTCTGTGCTTACCGACCTTTATTCTTATATGGATTGGATATGTTCTGCTGATGTTGTGGTGAGTAATGATAGTCTTGGATTGCACCTTGGAATAGCTATGAAAAAAAAGATTATTGGACTCTTCGGTTCTTCTCCGCACAGAGAGATGCATTTTTATGGATTAGGCGAGGCTATTCTGGCCGCTGGAGAATATGATTGTCGGCCTTGTATGGGGCAAAGTTGTTTTTCCGGAAAAAACTGTATAGAATCCATAGATCCCATGGGCGTTGCCGAAAAGATCGGAAAATATTTGCATGGCTGTGCTTATAGAGACTAGAAAAAATGAATGATTGACTGTTGTCGTCTGGCTCGGAATCACAAATATGAATATGAATAAAAAATTATTTGATAATTTGTAAATTATCTTTTTCTGCTATAATTCCCGATAACAATAATGCTTTTAAAAGGTTGCCATGTCGATTATTTATGATAGTCGTCTTGCCTGAAAATTTTGGATACAT
>Ga0222658_1001583_pt1 | contig 9880 bp, 15 predicted proteins | sample AntAcemetagen476_FD_179830 | JGI IMG/M metagenome (GOLD analysis project Ga0222658, IMG submission 179830) | Saline water microbial communities from Ace Lake, Antarctica - #476 | ecosystem: Environmental > Aquatic > Non-marine Saline and Alkaline > Saline | place: Antarctica: Ace Lake | collected... | reverse complement strand
CGAGACTAAATAAAGTAACAAAAACAAAACATAATTATTTAAATATCATTGGTTGGTTACGACCAAAAAAGGAATTTATGTCGGATACTATGCAAATAGAAAAGAATGTTTTTGAGAAACTTGTCACCAAAAGCTCTAAATATGACGAGTTTGTAAAGATGGGTTATAACGAGCCATCAAAAATTAAAGAAGATATTGAAGAATGTGCAAGAAGATTGGTTGAACTTAGAACTTCCGAACAAAACGCGACAAGATTATCCAAATCACTAATGTTAGAGGCTGTAAAAATAGTAGAAGCTTTAGGATTAGTTGAAAATAGCGAAAATAAAGCAGTTTTGGCAGCAATAAAAAGCCTGATGGAAGAACCAATAGTTGAGGAACCTCAGAATGGCAGTCAAAGCGATCGTCTGCCAAAGACTTATAACGGTTATAAAATAACAGGGATCACTCTTAAACCCTAAAAGGAGAATTTATGGAATTTGAACAGTATACAATGGCAGCTTTTGTCATTATCGGGTTAATTAATGGTGTTGAATTTGCACTAAAAGCTGAATGGAAGAGATTTATTCTATTTTCTATTGCAGTTTTGGTTGGGGCTTTGTTAGGCTCTTTGGAATGGTTCGGTTTACCGAACATACAGCTCGGATTAGCACTAGGAATCAGCTCATCGGGTGTTTACAAAATCGCTCAAAAGTTGGGTAATTCGTCATAGAAAGTAGGTGGGGCTAAGTAGACTTCTTTTGTTTGCCGTGAGATCGAACCCACTTAAAGTAGGCAGATCCTTTCTTCTTATTAGTGATACCAGCTTTTTTGCCTAGTTTAGACATGTACTTGCTGATAATGGTTTTTTCATCTGTTTGTTTAGGATTTTGCATTATCTTATAATACCATTTTACGATCCGATAGTCAAATGTTTTTAGGAAAACCGCCAAGGTCTTCTATTTTCTTTTTGTATTTAGCTTGAATATCTATCATATCTTGAGTTGTCATTTTAACAGTTTTCTCAGCATCAATTTTCATTTTCTCTACTTTTGCTCTACCATGACGTTTAACCATTACACGTTCATACTTAACCCAATTACCATTCTTTATTTTATTACACACATAGCAATTATGCGTGGCTATACCATCAGCTATAAAAGTTCCAGTTGATGTCTGAATTGCATACACACGCTGTGGTTTAACTTTTTTTATGCTTTTAATTTTCATACACTTCTCCTACTACCCCTAGCTAAATGAGCTACAGTTGAATATGGCATATTATATTTTTCACCAGCTTTTACATAAGTAAGACCTTTTTTAATTCTGTTCAAAACATCTCTACATTGCTTATTTGTATATTTTATTCCACCACTTTCATTTTTTTTATTAAGTTTAAATAAACCATTTTTGATAGCGTGTTGAGTATTCTCTTTGTGGGTTACCCATTCAAGATTATTCTTATTATTATTATGTTTATCTCCATTTTTATGATTTACACAAGGCTTATTTTCTGGATTACTTATAAAAGCAGAAGCTACTAGTCTGTGTATTTGATAGTTTCCGTTAGAGGTTCTTGCGTATAAATAACCCCTTTTACAAACATTGGATTTTTTAGTACGAATTTTGCCATCACTTTGATAAGTAGAACTAGATAAAAGCTTGCCCTTGTCAGTTACATACCACCTAGTATATTTTGTTTCGTCAAATAATGCGTTCATAGCTCAAGAATATCATATGCTAACATATTATGCAATATGTCTTTTATTTTATACCAACCACCACTAGCAACTACTCTATGTTCTGGTGTTGCATAAAATTTATTACCGTTTTCTAATTCAACTTCATATAATTCTTCTGGTATAAAATTATTTATAGCTTCTACAATACAAAATCTTTTTTTAAAGGTTTCTTCATCAAAACCCCAAAGTTTATCTCCAACCCTTATTTTTGAAATACTTTTATTAAGTCCATTAAATAAACGAAGATTGCTATGTTTGGTTAAGCATTGACCATGCACTTGCTCCTCATTAAAGAGAACTGCATTATTGCGACCTGGAATGAAGTGACCTGCTTGCATACAGCCAACGCCATAGATGTTTCTAACATCATCACAGGTAATGCACTTACACTGGCGACGATTACCGATAGTAGCTAGAGCGTCTCTGAGGCGGATATACTTAGAAAATAAAGCCCAAGCTTTTTGTTTTTCTGTGCTGAATTTAAGTTTCTTTTTTTTCTTCATGCTTTATTAAATACTTACGTCAACTCGGTTCAATTACCAAAGAGTTGCTATCTCTCGTGCGTATAGGATCAAAGCTTGGTTAGGATATTCAGCTATGAATAAACGCGTCCCCTATCTACCGCACATGAAAAAAATTTATTCTCAAATCAATGGACAACATTAGTTATAAGTAATGTCGCGTTAGATAATATCGCCGAGCTGACGTAAGTTTTTAAGGTACAGATCAAAGTTCTTTTTCATAATCACCATAATTCACTAAGTGACAAGTATCAGGATGGTATCCAATAAACCACTTATTTAATTCATTACTCCAATAGCAAGTTGGTTTGCCCTTTCTATCTGTTTTTTTTATTATTGCAGAAACAAAATCTCCGTGTCTGAGTTGACTTAGTTCGCCTATGGTTTTAATGACTTGGGTTTTGTCTTTAATCTTTTTTAATATCGGAACCATCATTGAAAGCCTGGAGATATTCATTTTACCCACATGTTCTGGATCAAGCTCCAGATACTCAATGTAGTATTCATAAGTCTTAATACACATGTAGGCTTTTTCTCTTGAAAATCCAAGCTCCTCAGATGCTAGAAACTGGCTGAAATTATCATAATCTAAGTTAAGGTAGAGCTTGTCATCACGGACTGTCTTTAAAATACAGCCAATAATTAAGAACGAAGAATCGTGAATTTTTTTAACAGACAACAGCATTTCCCAAGCTTTAAAAGCTTTTTCGTGTTTTTCTGGAACATCCAAGGCTTTGTTTACTCCATTAAAAACATCTACATTCGGATTGTATCTATCTAAAAAATTCATTTTTAGCCTTATTCCTCTATTTTTTCATCGTTAGATGAGTCTAGGCGATTACTAGACATTTCTCCAAATTTTCCATTTTCGTAGTCTTCCACCAACTTAACTTCCTCTGCTGTTAGTTCTTTGGTGTCAGCACTATCAACTCTAGTTAATAAATATCTGTCTTTACCTTTTTTACCAGTATTCTTAGCTATGAAATCAACAGTCATAACCTTTGTACCAAGAGTGTGTTCTGCTTCAATTTTATTTCTAATTCCTGGAGTTGCCTGAAAGACAGTGAACTCACCAGTTTCTCTGTTAATTACTGGGAAGTTATAAGAGATTCCTGGCTCGCAACCTGGAACTGTTTTTTTAACCTCGTCTCTGAGCTTTCGATACTCATCTTTGTCTTCTGTCTTTGGAATCGATCGCATAGCCTCAAAAAATCTAGCACAGTATTCACACTCTGCTTGTTCATTGATCCTCACACATGGAATAATGTCCCACTTACCATCAGTTAAAAAGAAATGGTTTCCTTCAACAAAAACCCTTCCAATTATTCTGAATTGGAGTTTGTCACCAGATTCTTTCAACCTTGTAAATTTAGAACCACTTCTAGGAAGTTCTTCGCCAAAATCTAAGTATGGCATTTTGTCCTCTCTTTCTGAGCCTCAGCTCAATATTTTACGACACTCTGATCGTACTACAATTAAGATAAATTGTCAAGATAGGCTACTAGCAACATCTTTTTCAAATGCTTCCATTTTTTCTTCATATGGCTCTTGTTCTAATATAAGAGCTGAACCATCTACAAAATTAATAGCCACCGCCCCATTTCCGCCAGCTTTAGTTTTATGGACAACAATATAACCCTTGTTTGAGTATTTAACATTAAATGGATTTTCATCTTCATTTTTTTTTTCTTTTCTTCGTACAATAATCATTACATCAGTAGCATCTTGTGAAAAAGCAGCAGACCCACTAATGTCTTGGATTGATAAGTTTCTTTGTTTTTTACCTGCTGGAGTCTTTCTTGGATGAACAACAATTAAGACACATGTCTTATTCCTCTTAGAGAATGAAGCCATTATCTTCATGGCATTACTTTCGACCTGAGTCTTATTTCTGCCTGTGCTTGTAAAATAACCAAAGTGGTCAATGATGATAAGATCGTAGCGTTCTGAATTTTCTACAATATTTACCATATTTTCTAAAGAATTAACGTGTTCTTTAGTGTAAATATCTATTGCAATGTCTTTTGGTGGTGTTAGATCGTCTTCAGTTGTGTCTTCGTAGCGTTTCTTAGCCCAAATTGAGGCTAGATACTCTATAACTGATATATCTGGCTCTAAAGAGAAATAGAGCACCCTTTTGCCCTGTTTAGCGACGTTGTAAGCAAAATTGCAACAAGCTTGTGTTTTACCGACATTAGTTTCACCAGTCATTGTGATGGTGTGATTAGCTACAAAACCCTTTAAAATGGTATCTAAATTTTTATAACCAGTAGAAGGAGCTGCTTTTTCATACTCACGATCAATTAAGCGTTGTTCTTTTACCTCTGTTAAGCTCATCGGCTGAACAATTTGGACACCCTTTAAGTCTTTGATATCTCTTAGAGCCTCATTGACTGTTTTTCCTTTTAAGCCAATTAATGCGTTGTTAACCCTATCCGTGTCTTGTGTTTTTATTAGCTTGTCTACATTTAAGTTGAAAATACCATCAGAAAAATCTGTAATATCTAGTAACTTTACTATATATTCTCTGTCTTGATGCTCATTGGCTACATATTCAGCCATGCTAAAACCAGGCTCAACCAATTTTGTGTAATCCTTACACAGATCAAAAGCCTCTTGATTGTATTTGTTCCACTTAATGTTGGCTAGTTTCCTAAGATACTTTGTATAATCTTCTGAATCACCGTGAACCATGTAAGCTATTACCTTATTCTGGGAATTGTTTGTATTTTGCATTGATCTCCTCGAACATATCCTTGGGCGTATTATCTTTGGCTTCAGCCTTGGCTGATTTCTGGGCACAAAATCTACTTACATAAATGCCCATGTCTTTACCCCAGACTTTAGGATCATAGGAGCTACCCATAATCCAGTTAATGTAGTTTTGCTTGCAATCCTCAACATCTTCATAGGTTAAATCATATTTTTTAGCAAATTCTTTAATAATTGTATCTGGAACATTATCAGTAAGAGAAATAAGCAACCCCTCGTCTCTAGTTAATTTAATAGTAGTGTTCTTATAAGGTTGATTAATTCCATTCCTCCAGGCTCCTTTGTTTGCTTTTCTCATGGCTTTGGCTCTGATATTACTCACCATGCTTGGATTTCCTTTTTGTTCTATAGGGTCGGAGGGGTTCGGGGAGGCGGTAGCCTTCCTGATTGTTATAGGATTTTCTGTTACTTTTGTTTCTTTGGTTATTATGTCTTTTTTTTCCCTCTGGTGTCGTACCACACTTTGTTCGGTATCAGAGTCCGAACTTTGTTCGGTATCAGAATCCGAACTTTGTTCGGTATCGTATCCACCAAACGTGTTACCTTGCAACTTGGGGTGTGCGTAATTTATTGTATATGAGAGGGTAGCCTCAAATGGGGCATTATCTATTTTATCTGCTAGGACAATTTGTTCGTCTCTTAATTGTTTAATTATTTTTTCTAATCCTCTTTTTGTTATCCAGGGAGTTATTTGTAGTCTCCAATCTTCTACAGTGTTTTTAATCCACCTGACACCTCTGTCTTCTAACCCATAAGTGTAGTCTCCACTGGGTTTTTTTTGTATTAACCAAAAGTGGAGTTGTTGTACAAACATTGCTTTTTCTGCACTTCCGAGTGAAATTGCTAATGATGGTAAGCAAAAAATTGGTCTCTCATTAAGTAATAGGTTATTCATCTTGATCCTCCATTTCTTTTTCAATAAGAATATCTAGTTGAAAAAGAACCTGATTTAATATGTTGTACTCTTTTTCTCTCTTTGCTATAGAAAGCATTGCTATAAGCTCGTCAATATAAGCGTTATATCCATGTTTATCTATTGAATCCTTAAATATTTTTCTTGATATTTTAATAACTCTTGGCATGGTTTTCCTTTAGTAATTTAATTAAATGAGCTTCTGCTTTTTTAGCAAGTTCTTTAGTTTTATCTGGATTATTAGGATTAAGAGAGACTCTTTTGACTGTTCGTAGTAGCTGTTTAAGTTCTTGTTGCATAAAAAAACCGCTATATTGGTAGGCAAAGCGTTTTAACAGCTTTTGGCAAAGCGAGAACTTTGCCGACCAATATAACGGTCTAACTGCCAAAACTTGTTTCTCTCATTTATATTGCCCCCCTTTGCCGTAGGGACACCGCGTTAAGCGGAAGGATTAGATTTCTCTAATATATTAAGTAAACCAAAAAGTTAGAACTTTGTCAATAAGGTCTTTCTAGTGTATTAAAATCTTCTTCTCTATATCCATTATCTCTTAAACCAAACCACCTATTCCACCAAGCACCTTTATTGCCTGGATCTTCAAGGTTTATTCTAGCTACTTCTGCACTTACATAAGGATCGCTTAGTAATCTCATATTTTCTTCTAAAGACCCACTTGGATTTGTTCCAGCATCTCTCATTTTTTCTGGAAACCTATTCATTAAGTCATCGAATGTTGTTATTGGTTGTCTTCCTCGTGAAGTACCTGTGTTAATCATGAATGATCCTAAATCAGTTGAACCAATTTTTGATCCAGATTTATTCACATAAGGGGTTGGATTTGGACTCCCACCACCCTCTGTTAGAGCTACAATAGCAGACCTAGTAGCATCTTCTGGGAATGTTCTTCTGTATACATCACTCATTAAGGCACTTGGTTGTTGTGGTGTTGTCATACCTTCTTGTAGATATGGCTCATAATCAAAGAAAAAATCATCTTTTGGTGTTGAATCACCCAAAACCTGTGGTTGAGGATCAGCATTAATTACTTGTTCTATTTGGCTATTCCTCAAACTGTTTAAATCTACTGGTTGTTGAGGCACATAACCTTGTTTCTTAGCGTCTTGATATATTCTTTTTTTATCAGTTTCGTGTCTAATCTGTTTAGCTAATTGAGCTCTTTGGTTTAAAAGATCACTTTTTTTAAGATCTAATTGATCTGGAACTGGGATAGCGGTTGATGGTGTATTACCTTGTTGTTGATTGTAACCAACATTTTGCAAGCTAGTTTGAATTGAACCAATAATGTCTGCTAGTGTCATATATAAATATTACCATCTATGAATCATGTTTGTGTAATAACTCCATAATCTGTTTTTTAAGTTCTTTATCTACCTTCAGTTTTGCTGACAGAGACCTCACTCCTTGACCGATGGTTTTTCCGTTAAGCTTAATCCATGATCCAGACTTTTCTAACACTCCATTCTCAATTAGTGATTCTATAAATGAAACTCCCTCATCAATACCTATGGAGTTGATCTCAAAGGTGGCTTCTTTAAAGGGAACTGCTAGTTTGTTTTTCACTACTGTTAGTTTGCCTTTAGCTGCAATTTGTTTTCCTGAAGCATTTTTAATCTTTCCAGTATATGCCATTCTGATTCTTAAACTGGCATAAAACTTTAAAGCTACTCCGCCAGTTGTTACTTCTGGATTGCCCCACATTACACCGATTTTAGACCTTGTTTGGTTGGTAAACACTAACGCTGTGTTATGTTTACTAACTGGAGCTGCTAACTTTCTCATTGCTTGGCTCATTAGTCTTGCATGAACTCCCATAACTGATTCACCCATGTCTTTTTCTACTTCTACCAGAGGTGTAAGAGCTGCTACACTATCAACAACAATGATTCCAAAGTTCTCACTTCTTACCATTAGTTCAACTATATTGAGAGCTTCTTCACCGCTGTTAGGTTGGCTGAATACTAATTTACTAGTATCAACTCCAAGCTCTTTCATGCGGTTAAAACTAATGGAGTGTTCAGTATCAATGAAAGCTGCATACAGCCCCATTCTATGAGCGTTAGCAATAGCATGAAGACACAAGGTAGTTTTGCCAGAGTTATGAACAACAATTTTATCTGCAACATAATTATTGTGCGGAGAGTAACATTTTATGTCATAGGTTTTTTTCAATCCAACTGGCTTAATTGATTTGATTTTATCTTCAACAATCTTAAATCTTAGATTGTCCTTTGTTTTGTTGGCGTGGTATCTGTAGTGGTCTGATTTTTTAATCAACTCAAGATTGTTTAGGGTATTATTTTTCCTATTTTCATCTATGTGATGAATGTCGTGAGTATCTGGTACTATCCAAAACTTATCTATTTCTTTTGGCTCTTGAATGTTAAGTATCTCTTGATACCTCTTTGTAGTAAACCCATTTTTGTGTGCCTCATAAACAAGATGGCTTTTTGATAGTCTATACCTTGGGTAGCCATATATTTTATTACCACGCCTGTCGTTAGCAGTAATTATTCTCTTTCTTTTTTTAGGATGATATTTAATACAAATATCATCTCTTTTGGTGTAGTTTTTTTTACGCCCTCTATTTTTTCTACTATTGTTGTGAACAAAAACAATATCTCCAACCGCCAGTTTTTCCAACTGTTTGAAACCGTTGTTTGTTAAAAATCTATGATCTTTTGTTGCTTCAATAGAAAATCCTTTTTTAGTGGTTAATTCAAAGCACTCTTTTTCCCCAGTTTTAACAACGCTGTGAATAATATTGTGGAAAACCCTTCCATTTTCTTTAACAGATGGAACACTAAAATAGTGTGCTTTTTTTTCTAAGTGATGTGTGTTTTCTCCAGAAAATCTTTCATAAAGTCTTTTGATAGTTCCGCCCTTTGGATTTATTGTTTTTTTATTTTCATCTAAAGACCAGAAGTTTATATGTGTGTCTTCACTTATACACCCCTCTTTGCCAAACACTTCACTGATTCTACCTCTAGGGAATCCGCCAATTCCAAAAGCTTTATCCACAACACTTATCCCAGTGGGGATAACATCAACCTTAACCTTTGTATTTTCATCAATAACAATAGCTGAGTTGTCTCCATATTGAGTATTAACTGATTTAATAAATTCGAGTAGTTTGTTCATTTTTTCTTCTTTGGTTCATATTCATCAAGTATTACTGCATTAAATTTACTACCATTATTAAATATGGGTTTTGTAACTTCTATTTTTATTCTTTTCAAAATAAACGACATTATTGATTGCAGGTGGTCTGGATAAGAGATAATTATATGATGGTCTTTTTGGCAGTAAATTGTTTTTTTCATCAATCCTTAGTAGACATAAATAAATACTATCAAATTAGCTAAAATTGCTGCGAAACTTAAATAATTAAAATACTTGAGGGGAGCTTTTATGAATCTATATTTATTATATAGCCTGATTAAAGCCAGAGTAATAAGTATCTGATAAACCACAAAGCACCACGGCTTAACTAATAACACTCTCATCACGGGATTACCTTCAACCCCACGACCACCGATACTCACATTCATTAGAGTAGTGACTACATCTAAGACTCTAGTAAGGATAAATAGTTTAAGTATTCTACTCACAAACACTTTTTTTCGCCCTTAATATAAGTGCCCTTACGTTTTTTATCTGCTCTGACCAGCCATTTTATCTTTGCTTTTCCCTTAACAAACCACTTAAATAACTCCCAGCGGTTAAAAGGGAAAGTATACTCATAAGTATCGTATCTATGCCAAGTTGCAGTGCCGGTCACGGTTTTATTCATAAATCCTTTATTTAGTTAATTTTTCTAAAATAATATTTACTGTGTCTTCATATCCTTTCCAATAACGAGGACTTTCCATTTTTACTTGTGGTGGGATTAAATCATATTTAGTTATTAGCTCTATAATCCTTTGTCTCTCAT
>Ga0222658_1001581_pt1 | contig 9888 bp, 8 predicted proteins | sample AntAcemetagen476_FD_179830 | JGI IMG/M metagenome (GOLD analysis project Ga0222658, IMG submission 179830) | Saline water microbial communities from Ace Lake, Antarctica - #476 | ecosystem: Environmental > Aquatic > Non-marine Saline and Alkaline > Saline | place: Antarctica: Ace Lake | collected... | reverse complement strand
AAACTCTTTACTGGATTTTCAAGGTCATTTATTTCACCTTTTAACCCACTCATTTCTTTATTTACTTCTTTAAGTCTCTCAGCCTCATCAGCAGATAGTATCCCAGTCTCTGTTAGCTCATCTTTTTCTTTCTTTAATTCTTTAAGTTCACCTTTAAGATTTACAACTTCCTGTTGATTTTCTTGAAATCCAGTAGATAACTGAAACATCATGTCACCTAAACCTGCACCCATACCTTCAGCAAATGTATTTGCTAAATCATGTGACAATTCTCTGAAACTCTTAATTTTTCCCTCTAATGTTTTATAAACATCATACATTAAATTGCTTGCTCTTTTTTGTGCCTCTATCAATTTTAATATTTCAATATTTTTTTGCCTTATACTCTCATAAAGACGCATTTGTTCCATAGTATCTTTAGTTAATTCTTTATATTTTTCTGACTTGCTCTTTTCAACCAATGCAATTCTTTTATTTACATCAAGTATTAAAAGATTATCGGCATTAACTTTTTCTAATTCATATTTTTCTTCTTTAAGTGTATTTAATGTTTTTTCTACTTCAATTGTTATTTCTCTTTTTCTAGTAGCAATTCTTTTGTTTAACACTTCAAGATCAGCAAGTCTTAATTTTTCCTCTGCTGTGTTTTTAGCTATGTCTCTAGCTATAATAGCTCCATTCATTGCAATTTTATTACCAGAATTTTTTAACGTTAATAAATCAAATGCATTATCAGCAGATTTAATTGATAATTCATACTCTTCTATATTTAATTTATAACGAGTTTTTGCTTCTTTTTCAGTAAGACCTTTCATATTAAGTATTTTAGCTTGATATTCCATCTGCTGTTTCTGTGCTTTTATATTTTGTTGTGCAATTTGTAATGGTATAGATTTTTGTTTATTTAATTCAGCAGTTAAACTTTTTTGTTTATTTTCTTGCTCTTCAAGTTTTGTTTGATATTCAGACAAAGCAGTAACCATACCTTCAAGAGTTTGTCTTTCAGTCAATGATATTCCCTCTGCAGCATATTTTCTTTTTGCATTTTGTAAAGCTTCATCATGTTTTATCATTAATTCTTTTTGCTGTATAATTTCATCATTAATCATTACAAGTTCTTTCTCAACAGATGCACCTGCCATTCTTCTTCTAAGTGCTTTTTCTTCAATTGACTCTACATACTCTTCTCTCAGAGGTATTTCTTCTTTGCTCTCAACGGCAATTTTATAACCTTCATATAGTTTTAAAAACTTAACTACTAAATTATATTGATCCTTGTAATTATTTAGCTGTCTATCATATAAAGTTTCTTTAGGTAATCCTTCAGCAGTTATATATTTTCTGTAATCATCAGTACTCTTTTTTAACTTTGCTTCTTCTAATACAATGAGTCTTCCATACTCACGTAATGCTTCTATATTATCTTTAGTAAAAGATCTTATTACTTCAGTACTGCCATTACTTTCAATTATTTCCTTAAATATTGATTTACCTGTTCTGATTTTAGAAGCTTTTTCAAGTGCATCACTTAACGCATTTATGCCTTTAGTTAATGGTGATAAATCAATTGAAGTTAATGCTCTTTTTAAATTACCTACAAATTTATCCCAAGCACCACCTATATGATTTAAACGTTCTATCTCAATTCGCTCAGCTTCACCTTGCATATCAAGATGTTCTTGTTGTGCTTCTTTAACTCTATCCCAATGTTGTAATATTGTCTCAAATTCTTTTACTCCACGAAGTCCCATTCTTTTAAAAGCTGCACCTAAAGCATATACACTTAATTCTGAACCTTTAAATTTTTTATATAACTCATCCATAACTTTTACGAAATCTAAAGGTTTTGTTGGGTCAAGAACATCTCCTAAATGAAAAGCTTTAACAAACTTAGTTGATTCTTTAGTCATTTTTGACCATACAGTTACAAGTGCTCTACCTGCATTTCCAGCCCTTATACCATGATCATGAGATACAGCAAGTATAGCAGACAGATCTTCCAATGAAACACCTGCTATTTTTGACATAGCTGCTGAATGTTTTAATGCATCTGTAAATTCACCTATTTCTATTTGATGGTTTTTCCAAGTATTTGCTATTAAGTCATTTATATATTCAAACTTTTCATATAATGATGTTACGTTTTTTATCTCTTTACCAAAATTTCTATATATAGATGCAATTAATTTGGTAGTTTCTGTAGCATCACCTTCAAGACCTACAATTAAAGATAGTGTTGAACTTAATGCACTAAGATTTTCTTCTGCAGATAATCCAGCAGACCCTAATTGGTATAATACTTCACCAATTTGTGTAAATGAAGCACCATGTTTTGCAGCCATGTCACCAAAAGCTCTTCTATACTTAGTAATAACTTCTTCAGTTGATTGTAATTCAGACCTAGCTGTACGCATAGCTCTAGCCATTTGGTCATCAAACTCGCCTAAAGCTTGTGTAACTTTACCTAATACTCTATATAATTCCCAAAATCCACGAAGTTGTAAAAACCATATTGCTTTATTTTTAAGCCACTTAGCTCCAAATACTCCCTGTGAATTTTCAACCTTTCTAAGTTTTTTTTCATACTTACTTAAAAATTGAAGTTGTGTTTGACTTAATACTATTCCTCTTTTTTCTAATTTATTTCTAATTTCTATTAATCTTTTTATATTTTTTAAAGGTATTTCTCCTAGCTTAATCTGCCCAGAAAGTTTATTATACTCAATTGAAAGTTTCTTTGCTTCTTTACTTCTTTTTCTTTCTATAGCAAGAGCTTCTTTTTGTGCTCTTGTTATTGATGCTGTTTTTATAATATTGTTTTGAGCTGCTGATAGTTTAAATCCTTCTTCTTTTAATATTAATAAATTTCTAGCAATACGTTCTTTATTTTTATCAACATTAATACCCATACTGATTTCTTTATTTATCTTTCTATTTTTTAATAGTACATCAGACAATATCTTTGATCTATCTTTTATAATTTGATTTTTTAATTTATCCATTCCTGTATACTCAAGACCACCAGTATCCCTACTAACACCAAACATTCCAGAAGCTTGTTGACTTTTAATAAGTTTTGCATTCAGTTCTTCAGTAACTCTTTTCTTTTCTTTTAAAATCTTTAATTCTTTTTTATTTATTTCTTCCCTATTTTTTAATTCAGACCTTGTTCTCTTTTGATTTTCTTTAAATACTTTATCTTTCTCAACATTTACTTTCTTCTCATTAGCTATTTGTTCTTTTAAAATCCTGTCTCTCTCTTTAGTAAGACGGATTTCTTCCTTAGCTAACTTTTTTTCACTCTCAACAACTTTTTGTCTAGCCTCATATCTCTTAATTATTTCTATATCTTTAGATGATAATCTTTTTTCTAAGTTATATCCTCTATTTTTTATATCTAAAAGATTTTGTAATATTTTTTTCTTATTTGCTTGAATATTATAACCAAGTTTCATCTCTTCATTAAGTCTTATATTCTTAGTTAATATACTACTTAAATATTTTTCCCTGTCTATAATTATAGCATTACTATATTGTTCTTTCGTAGCTTTAGGTATATTTTTAGATGAGCTAAGACCAACAATTTCATAAGTCTTTTTAATCTGTTTACCAAATTTTTTAACCTTAGCTAATATTTTTTCATCTTCAGCAGAAAGTGTTTTTCCAAGCTTAGAAGAATATTTTTTTATAGCTTTAATTTTTTCTTCAATATTATTAATTAAAGCTTTATTGCTTGCATCATCTTTCGCACCTGTGCTGCCAAACTTTTCTATTGATTTATTTATTTGTTCAACAGCTACCAATATTTCAGGTTTTATTTTTTTTAATTTTATAGCTGCAGCTTCCAGTGCTTTTAATTTTTGTGGTAATCCCCTTATTGCTGTTGCACCTGCGCTTAACTTGTCTGGAGTTAAGCTACGCATCTGAGCTATATCTTCTTTAAAATTAATACCAGATATAGCTGATGCACCTTTACTTTTATCTTTTATATTAGCTAGTTTATCTTCAAGCTTTTCCCACTGGTTAACTACTTTTTCAACAGAACGTCTAGATTTATGTGAAAAGTCACCCATATTTCTAGTAACTTTACCTATACTTTGACTCCAAGAACTAAATACACTATCCAACTCTTGTTTCATAGTACCAAAGTACTTACGAGTTTCAGAAAATGGATCTCCCTTTATTGCCGCTGCAAGTCTTATAGATCTTAATTTTTGTTTGAATGAGGCAACTCTAGATTCTGCTTCACCAAATCCCTCAAGCAGTTTTCTAACATCAGCACCTATACTTATACGAACACCACCAATATTAGTTCCCATCTATAATCACTTACCCTTCTTCTTAGTAATTGGAATGCCAATACTGCCAAATAAATTCATTACTTTTTTAAACTCAGGTTTTCTATTTCTCTCTTCTAATCTTTCCCAACTCAAACTTTTCATAAAAGTTGTCCACTGCTTGTTTCTACTAGCTAAATCCTTCTTTGAATATACTTGCCCTGTGTATGTTAAAGCGTTAGCAAGCACTATTGCTATTTCTCTTTTTTCATTAATTTCACTTTTTCTTACTTTTTTATAAAATAAGTATATCTGATCTATTGAGAAATTGTATTTTAGGTCACTAAATTCTTTTGCTATACCGTTCTGCAATAATGTACAAAATACTTCTGATAAAGATGTATTTGACTTATCTTTTTTTTCTGTATCTAACTTAATACGATTTTTTATTATATCTTTATTTAGATTAAATATAGCTAATGCAATTTTAACACCTTTATTCATATTAAAGCAAAGAATTTCTTCATGTGATTTATTTATAGTTTTAGAAATTATATCTAAGACTTCAAAATTAACAAGTGTAAATATTTTTGCTATTGTTAAATAAGATATAGATGTCTCTGTATCAATAATATCTAAAATTCCTTTAGTATCAGCAGCTTTTAAAAGTATATCAAGACTATTTGATAATTCAAATAGTGTACCAAAACTCCAAGGCTTAATAGTTATGTTTTTATCTATAGTTATATCTGGAAATAATATTTGTTCTTCTGGTTTTTTCATCATATTTTTTATTTCTTAGATTAATACAGATTTATAATATCCTAAGTATAAGTCTTGGATTGTCTGATCAGATCTACCACCTTTACTTACATTGTCTCTCCACCAAAGTATCTGTAAATTATTTATATTAGCTATAACTTCTGGTAAAACTCCATTTTTAAATCCGTCAGCTACTGAATAAATATGATCTAAGTGATATTTATATAATCCTCTCTCTTTCATATCTGAATTTACTTCATAATAATATCTTCTAAAATTTTCTTCAGATAATCTTTTTATACACTGTCTATAATTTTCTAATCTCTTTAACTCATCTTCTGTATAATTCTTACACATATCCTCACGAAAACATATTGGACATCTATATCCTTGTTGAAAATGATTCCATGTTACTTTATATACATGCCCTCTATCACACTTAATTTTAATTTTCGTTGATGCACTTTTATAGCTTTTAGATATTAATTCATAATTTTCTTTCTCAATTTTATTTTTAATAGATTTATATGTTAGTCTCTTTGATTCAAAAAAACATTTATGACATCTCTGACCCTGTTGAAATGATGCAAATATCATACTAAAGTTATGACACTCTGGACATCTAATTTCAAGTTTTGTATGATTATTTATATATTTTTCAGATAATAATTTATATCCATAAGATTCAATATATTCTTTTACATCTTTATATACTAGTCTTTGTGATTCTATACTACATATAGAACATCTATTACCAACTTTAAAATTAGCCCAACTCATATAAAATATATGACCTTTAGGGCATTGTATTTTAAGTTTAATTTTATTATTTATATACTCTGTTGATAATAATTTATAACCTTCAGACTCAATTTGTTCTTTTACATACTCGTATGTTAATTTTCTACTCATACACAATCACTCCTCAATGATTTAGTCCTCAATATTTAAATATGTGGCAGGAAGATGAGGAAATCTTCTTTTCGAGCCGTCACTCTATCCACATAAACTCTTATATATTATTTAATTAGAAATAGTACTTTTTATTATGTCTCTGTTAGTATTATATATAGCTAATGCAATCTTTATACCCTTGCCCATACTATATTCTTTTATCTCTTCATAGGATTTATCTATAGTAGTAGCAATTATCTGTAATACTTCCTCACTTGCCAAAGCTACAATTCTCGCCATTGTAATATATGATATAGTACCTTCTTCATTAACTATACTATCTAAAATTCCTTTAGCATCTGCCTTATCCAAAACTGAATCGAGCAATGTTGAAATCTCAAACAGCATACCAAAACTCCAAGGGTCTACAGTCACATCATTATCTATTTTTACACTTGGGAACAATACCTGCTCTTCTGATTTTTTCTTAGCTACCATAATTTTAATCCTCTTTATTTAATAGTAGGGATGGGGATAAATAAATATCCCCATTCCCTATGTTTACATAACTACTTAATTTAACTACTAATACGAAACATCAACAGCAATTTCACCGTACGGTTTTAGCAACTGTGCCGTTTTAACTGTAGCACTTGCAACCGTGTCACCGGAAGTTAATTCTAAAACGTCCAGCGTAATTGGCATACCTATCCAATCCTCACCATTGCCTGTACTAAAACTTCCATTAGGTTTAATAGCACATTTTGGAATTCTATAACAAATACTCTGTCCTACATCAGTATCCATTCTCAGTTGTGCGGAACCTTCAAGAGTAGTATTCTGAAGTACTAAAATATTTGATGCACTAGTAGAACCAAGAAAGAATTTAGCCAAGTTAGCCTGACTTAATTCATCAGTACTGAAATTTACAGACAAGGTACTCATATTAGCAACCGTCTTGTCTTTAACTTTCTTAGATTTACTGCTAATAAAATGATCCACATAAGTCACATCTGGTGTTATCTCTACATCATATACATTACCTATATTACGAGCAGTAGTCTGAAAATCTGTATCTGACCCTATAGCATCCTCACAAATAGTTGCTACGAAATATAGATCAGCACCAGAAATGGTATAATCACTTGTACTTTTAACTGTCATCCTAAATCACTCCTCTGTTAATAAAGAATTAGTTTCCTTCTCCCCATATTCAAACTCGTTTAAATCTTTAATATAATCTGGTATACCTTTAAGCTCAACACCTAAAAGTTTAGCATACATATTTTCAGTTTTCCATATATGGTTTGAAAATACTAACTCTTCTCTTTTCTTTTTTATTGATTCAATTTTTTCTTCATAAGTTTCTTCAAGTTGAGAACAATCACCTATATCAACTAGATCATTGAATGTCCAACCTATGTTATGCTTCTTTACATACTTTTCAGTTTCATCACACCAACATGCTAATGCTGGTAAACCTGCACATAAACCATCCCACATTTTATTAGCTGTAGTATAGTTTACTTGGTTCTCTGTTGCTCCCTTATTATTAAACGTAAGCAGGTTATATTTAAACTGAGTCAGTTTATTTAACAATATATCGAATGGAGTTGGTGGATAAAGCACACACCCTGTACTCTGTCCTGTATTATAAGCTGTAGCGTTACCAGTAAATACATGAACTTCATTACCTTGCTCAATTAATTGTTTAAAGATTGGAAACAGATTTCTATATGGAAACAACCTTCTTATTTCTCTTGATTCACTAGAATCATCAAGTGCATTAACTCCACCTTCATAAACCATAGTTGGTTTTTTTACCATACCCCAATCTACTTTTGTATTATTTATCATTGATAGAGTAGGATAATTATAAACTATCATAGTTGGTACTGTCACTCTGTGTAATTCATTAGATATTTCTTGTATTGGCTCTGATACATACACAATACCATCCGCAGCATTGAATGCCCTTCTCTCATCTATTGGAATGAAATTTCGTCTCACACTATCGATATCATGAATATTATATACAAGTTTTGTTTTACTATCTTTCCCTATAACTTCTCTAACCCACCTGACAATATAGTCAGGTTCGTTATGAACTTCTATTATATCATACTTATTCTTATGCTCATACAAAAAATTCTTAAATTGGGTTTCATTGTGATAAAACATTACTCTATCAAATATCTCTGTACCATATGATATTACGCCGGTTAGTAAATCAACCTTATATCCAAGACTTTTGAGTGTCTCAGAAAATCTATATACTCTGATACACGTATGGCGACCTACTTCTAAAATTCGTAATGGTTTGTTATCTTTGTTTATTATCAGATCGTTGTATTTTCTCATTTGTTAGTATCCCTCTCTAAAAAGATTATTCCTCATCTACCTCTATAATTAAATTCCATACATTCTCAGGTATTGATAACTCCTTTTTAAAAAGGAGGTGATCCTCAATTCCTAACTCACCTTCATTTTCAACATTCATAAAAACTTTCAATACTAATTTTTTCTTGTCTGGGGTGAATGCAAAACTTAAATTCTCCATTTTTTATTTCCTCTATGTTTTAATATATTTTACTGTAAAATTGGATACACTTACAATCCATCGGTCATTGTCAATAGACCCTATAATCAGTGGTGCTGAACTATTAGCTCTCATGTATCCATTGCCACTTAAATAGTTTGAGTCTAAGTTATCTATACAAGCCTGTTGTACAGATAGTGACTTATACCTGGAACTTGTCTTAAACCTTAATTGTAAAGCTGTCTCTTGCCTGTATTTGTCAACATTAGGTGGTGGTCCCCCATAAGGTATTATTGTCATTGTATCTACAGTTGTATTAGGCTCAATGCCTATAAAAAGGTTTGAGCCAAAAGAAAATGTAGTATCCAACGCATCACAAATCGAATGTGTGGCTGACATATTATCTAAATAACTAGCTACAACATTTACTATCATAATATTTTCAACTCCACTTCTTCTGGTATAAATGTTTTATATTCAGAATAATTATTTACAGAATATTTAACATGTACAAGATTACAATCAGTAGTAATTGTACCATCCCATAAATGTATAATTTTAGTTTTACGATTTAAACCACATTCATGTAATCCATAACTATCATCAAAACAAGGGCAATTTTCACAAAGAATATAAGTTGTATTTTTTAAATTAAGATTTTTTGCTATTTCTTCTGTTATAGAAATTGTTTTCATAATATTTATTCCTTTATTTTATCGAAAGTAACCCAAAGTGCTGATTCTATTCCTATGAAGTTTAACAAGATTAACGCCATACTTTCCTTGTTTAGCTTTTATAGTTGATGATATTTTTGATATATTCTGTATTGATTTTTTATACACTGCATCACGAAGAATCATTGTGTAGTCATCCACATTTTGAAGCCAGGGTATTTCTAAATATTTAGGTCCAGTTCCTGCAGTACGAGCATAGTATAAATCATCATTTGGTTTCTTAGCAGACCTTGCTTCATACGGCATTAGACTTTCATGTGTCCACAATGCTATATCTTCACCTTGTTCATTCTCTCTAAAATAGTGTATTATGGCATCAAGTCTCTTTACTTGTTTGCCACCTGCTAATCTGCCAGTAATCTTATTCATATTAACTTCTATAGACCCATCTATATTACCTTCGGCTATATCAACAGCATACCCAGACGCTCCTCCCCAACCAAATATGAATGACGCTGCACCTGACTTTCTAAGTCTTCCACCATCTTTACCGGGATCTAATGGGACTCTTGGTTGTGCTTTAGCTAAAAGGTCAACAGCACAATATGCAATGGCTCTGGCCACTGTATAAGTTATTGTCTCGGCGGCTACTTTTAAATTACTCTCAAGTAATGCAAATTCATTATCAAGTACTCTAAATGATAGTGAGATAGCTTCTTCAGGTGGTGCAGCAAAAGGCTTT
>Ga0222658_1001578_pt1 | contig 9906 bp, 24 predicted proteins | sample AntAcemetagen476_FD_179830 | JGI IMG/M metagenome (GOLD analysis project Ga0222658, IMG submission 179830) | Saline water microbial communities from Ace Lake, Antarctica - #476 | ecosystem: Environmental > Aquatic > Non-marine Saline and Alkaline > Saline | place: Antarctica: Ace Lake | collected... | reverse complement strand
AAATACATCTTTTTAGTACTACCCCTAACAAGATACCCACCTTTGACTCTCTCTGCTTTAGAAATCTTAACTGCATTAGCAATAAACTCTTTGCTTCGTCCAATCTTCTCTCGATCAATCTTCTTCTGTTTAGCAACAGCTTCCCTATATCTATTAACACCATCTTTCAACAATATTGCAACATCAGACTCATCAACCTTAATAGCCTTAAATAATTGAGCAACCATCATGTTCATACTATTTTTATAATAAGGGTTGTAATAACCTGAAGACAATTTTAGTAACGATTTTTTATTCTTTACAAAGTACTGATTCTTCCCAACAGTGATAACCATTTTATTATCTTCATCTAACTTTATAGGTATCGCTGCTTTAAGTTTTTCATCAAGACTTAAATCACAATCTTCTGCATTAGTTGGAATATCAAATGAGATGTATCCTTCATTAAACCAATCTTGTATATCAAGATTATACTCTTCAGTAAATTGCAAATACTTATCAAACTCTTCCTGTGTTTTATATCTGATTGCTCTCCTACAAACGTGTGGTGCATCTTTACCATGTATCAAGAATCCATTTATGTATTGTTTCCTCGCTTTAAACTTAACATGCATCTTCACTCGACCTATTTTAAAGGTTACTTCATTATCTGATAAGCTGTAAATTTTAGGAAAACAATTATAATCCCATCTTAATCCTAATGCGTGTTCAACATAACTCTCCCAAATTTGTATGAAATCAGGTGTCTCTTGGTACACAATATTACCTTTAACACAAAACTCTTTTATGCCAGGTCCAATAATCTTTAACCCTTCATATTCTATACTGGTTGATCTGAAAGTGATTCCATGTCTAACGACTTTCCCTTTACTGAATGCTTTCTTAATATTATGTGTAAGTGTTTTTTTAGCTTGGTTGTTAGCCTCTTGCGTGTTCATATTATTTTTGTATTGTTTAACCTTACGTATGTCCTTCATATACTTGTCAGCAGTTAGCAATATAAATTTATCTTCAGTATCATTATATTCATTTCTATTAGCAGATGCCATTGCAGTGTACCCATACAAATCATTAGAATCAATCTTACCAGTTAAATCATCATCAACATATAATTCTAAACCATTATGAATAATCAATTCTCTACCAGGTGCAACATAATTATATTGTGAATCTAATGGAGTAAATCCCATTAAGAAATAACATACCCTATCCATTTTATAATGTGATTGAAACAACCCTTTCTTAATTGTGTCATGGTAACTCTCCCTTTTAATCATAACAGCAAGTCTTCTATTCTTAACCTGGAATACTTTAACAATCAATCCAACATTAAATCTAGATTTACTAATATCAATCTCACTAGGTTTCTCTTCAAATAATTCAAATATTGATTGTAACTGATTATTCTGAAACTCAATCCTTTTACTTTCTGCTGCGTTATATGCCTTGTTACCTTGCATATGTTCCATCTCATCATGATAATTACAACCATCATAAACACCTAACTTCTTCCACCCATTAAAACTCTGTGAGAATATTTGTATAAGTCGTTCTTTAGAATCCCCTACATATTGAAGATTATATCTCCTGCTATCTTTAACATCATTTAAATATTGTAATGTATGTAATGCTGCAGGTATCTCAACATCGTTTGGTACAAGGGTGTTTAATATAATTTCATCACCATCTTGTGGCCGTCTCCATTTAGCACTCCCTTCACCAGGCGCTTCAATCTGTTTGATAACTAAATCTTTTGTGTTAGAAAAATTCCCTGCAGCATGATCAACACATACACAAGTATAATAATCCTTATTATATTTCCTAGACTTCTTAACTTTAATTAATTTGATAGATTGTTTATTGAGTAGTTTCCTTTCCTCTTTAATTAATTCCCAGTGTTGTTTAGTAAGTCCTAACTTATGAACCTCATTCATCACTTTCAGCATATTAACATTCATAATTCCACCTCTTCTAAATCTTTAATAGATATTTCTTTACCCATGAAACTCTTTATATCTTCCTGCAGAGTTTTACAAAACATGTTTTTATCTTCCTTATACAGATAAGAATACCCTCCAACATCATCGTTAGAAAGGTTAATAAATCCAATCTCTCCTTGGTTTTTATAATCAGTCAAATACCTAATTTGTTTTGTCCTTAGATCCACTGTTATTAAATCAGTTTTATGTTTCAGATTAATCATTTACTTCACCTCACCTTTAACTCCTTTCGATGACATTTTTATGTTTGTTAATTTGACATTATGTTTTCTTTCAAGTAAAACAATAATATCTTCCCTACTAAATTCCATTAATGTTTTTGTTTCCATTTTTCTCCCTCCTGCTTATTCACCTTTCCTATTTAATACAATATTAAATCGTTCAATGTCTGCATCAGTTTCAATATAACTTTTACCAAACATACATTTTTTACATTCAATATTGAATTGTGTTCCACATTCTGGGAACTTACTTTCAGATTCTCTTTTACAACCAAATCTGGTCATTGTCTTAATTGCTGTTTCTATCTTCTTATCACTAATCTTTTTAGTTGATTCAAAGAAATTAGCAAACCCTCTCAACCTTTCTGCTTCATTCGCCCACTCTTTCTCGTGGTCAATCTTTTGCCATTTAATATATTCACCCTGTAACTTCCTACCTAAGGTAGTTATCACAAAACCAGACTCTCTTTCAATCCCTAAAATTTTAAGAATTTTATCATTATCACTATCTAAGTTAGATAATATTAAAAATATATTTCTGGAAGTTAAAGGTATCGCACTAAATCTTTCTTTTTTCTTAAGAATAGGATACTCTTTAAATTCATAATCTACTTCTTCTATTGTTACAATTTTCCCAATTGATGCTAAAGCCTCTTGAATCTTTTCTGCATCATCTTCATCAAACCAATCATCAAACCCTGCATTCCCATTTATATCAATCAATAAATTAATCCCCATTTGTATCACCAACCAAACCTTCTTCACACCCATCACAATCATCCATATATCTTGGGCATTGTTTACAATCATCCGTACCTTTACCAATTAATTCACAACCACCATTCCTTATTGCCAATCTATTCACCTCCTAATAAGAATGCCTTTAATCTATTCTGTTTATCATCAATCTTTTTCTTTGCTTGTTCCTTTTGTTTATCTCTTTCCTCAGTAGATAGATTATCAAATGTAACTGCTTCTTCCCAACTCCTAACATTAGGCCCACCAAACCCTGTATTATTGAAATCACCATTTTCACATTTACTATGGATAACTCCATCATTATGGACTTGACAAGCCTTCCCACCACAATTAGGACAAGGTCCTACTGATAAGAATTCATATCCCCTTGCTTCCACTCTATTGATATAATCTTTCCAACTAAATTCTTTAGTTATTGTTTCACTCATTTTCCTTGTTCCTCCATTTGGTCTTCTAGACTTTGAACTGCTGCCCAAAAATTACCTTTTGATTCTATCTTGCTTGCTCTTATTGAAGCAAATAGATTTCCCCAGCTTCCTGGTTTTAGTTCTAGTTTCATTTTTTTAACCTCGCAATTTATCCATCACAATCTTCTTTCGATGGTGTCAATAACCATCCCTCCGATGTATCTTCCATCTTTGAATTCTTTTTTTGTTCTAACTTCAATTTTCATTTTAAATCCCTCACTTGAGACAAATTAGATCCATCTCTTCATTACTACAGTTGGTCCTAATCTGACTCATCAATTCATCAATCTTTTCCATTTTCCCCTCCTAATGTTTATTGAAAAGTACTTTGTTGCCTTTCTGCATGCATAGTTTACATTCTATACATTTGGTTTTATCACTCTGATATTTACATAGCTTAAACCCTTTAGGTATCTTATCAGTTTTATCAAACCTAATCTTAGCAACACCATCAAACTTCCTGTACAGTTTCTTCCATTGACTTAAATCATCTGACAGATATAGAATAAAATTCTTAGGTCGTTTGAAATTCAAATCAATGTTTCTAGTGTAGGTATAAAATAATACTTCCCTATATTCATTTTTTGTTTCCATTTTATTTTCCTCCTGATTATCCGTTGTAACTTATCACACGCTTAAAGTTAGCATGTTGTTCTGGTGGCAGTTCATGATTACATTTCATACACATACCTTTCCTACCTGACCCACTATACATAAAAATCTGTTCAGATTTACATACAGGGCAATGCTCAATTGCTTCCATTTCACTCATTCTTCTGCCTCACAATCATGGCCTTGACAGTCATCATCAGTTAATTCTTTCCCACATTCGGGACAAAGTTGTTTCATTTTTTACCTCCAAAGATTTATTAATTCGATTAAATAGAAATAGTTACATCACCTCGGTTGTTGGGAGTTTTTCCTATTGAATGTATTCCACCCCCCTAAGATGAGATATATGAAATATGCAGGTTTTTCCTCCCTTCAGCCACTTTTATATCTTAACAAATTTACTTTCTAGTTCTTCAGTACTCTCTTTTTTATTAAATAGGATATTGTTTTTTTTAAGAAATCGTTTTAAACTAATCCTATAGAAAGCTAGTAAGAAACTATTATTGATTGTATGCATGTGTCATCACTACTCTTCCACAAGAACATAAAGGAGAACCTCCAATAGTGAATACATCCCACAACCCACATTTACATTGTAGAATAACCATTTAATATTCACCTGCCAACATTAAAACACCATTAGTAAGAAATAGTTTTAATTCTACTTTTGCATCTGTGTATGCATAATCTTGTGTGTGGAGTACATTACCATTACCATCTCCTATTGTTACTTGCGCGCCTTTATCTGCTAGAAGTTTCAATTCGATTGATAAAAATTCTTCGTCCATTAACATTTTATCAAACTTAACCTTAGGCAGAAGATCAGTAACTAACCAACTATATCCATTATTCATTATATATTGGATACCTTCAGTACATTGTATTCCCAACACATTAATATTATTTACTGAACCATAATACTGCCCTAAATCCTTCAATTCCAAATCATCTATATGTTCTTCCATTTTATTGTCCCCCTAAAAACTCATCCCAACATTTGTTAGAACAAATCCCTGTAATCAATTGTTCTCGTTTCCAAGCTGGTTCATTAGGAAATATATCTTGAAGATTCCTATCATCTCCTGCTGGTCGTTCTAGTTCTGTTTCATATTCTTTCTTACAATTCGGACATTTTATTTTCATTTTATTCCTCCACACTCTTATTTGATTTTATGTAATGCATTAATTCTTCTCGGCTGTTTTTCAAGTCACCTTCTACAACTAAATCATAAATCTGTTTAAGCATTTGTCCAATCAAGGGTCCTGGTTTTAGCCCTACCCCCATCAAATCCTTACCACCTATCTTTAGCCCTTTAATAGTAAAAGGTATAGAACGTCCTTTAATGCGGTTGTAATGATACAATAAGAATCGTTCATTACTTGACCTGCAGAAATCCCCAAACAAAAACTTAGGTTTCTTTAGGTTAGCTTGTCTATCACAATAAACCACCATCAAGAAATCATAGATAGAAACTCCTTTACTTTCTAACTCAGCATAAAACTTAACATATGTCTTATCTTTAATCTCTGTCATATAACCAAACATATGTTTCTTAACAAGGAAAGTAATGAAATCTATATCATCATTAGAAAACTTCATCCGGGTTAATATCTTTTGAGTAATCTCAGCTCCAGTACTATCGTGTCCATGAAACGAACACCCACCATCTGGTTTCTCTTCCCTAGTATCTCCTTTCCCAATATCATGTAGTGTCGCCGCTACCTTAATCCTGTAATCAGTTGTTATCTTGCAGGCTTCTTTAAATGATAACATCATATGTTCAAAAGGCGGTTCATCATGATGCTCTCCACCATCTTCAAAATTGTTAGGGTGGTACAGTTCAGGATAAATCTTATTAAGGAATTTATATTCATGCAACAGTTCTAATGCATTATCATATTGCATAATCTTAATTAATTCATCATGAATCCTTTCAGGTGGTAATCCATCTAAGTTAGAAATCTTAACTTCTTCCATATCACCAATTAAAGCAAACTTAAGATTATACTTAGCAATGAACCTAATAGCCCTTAAAAGCCTTAATGGATCTTCTTTAATCCTTTCATATGCCTCACCAACAAAAGAAATTTGTTTATTATAAATATCAAAAATACCTCTATCACTAATTATGTTATCAACAATCTTCCCTTTGACATTAACAGCAATTGCATTCATATTAAAATCACAAGTGCCTTGGTGTTCTATTAAAGAAATACCTGTCTGTGTCCTATCTCCAGAGCTTCTATACTGGCTAATCTCTGTGCCCTTTACTATGACAGTTAAAATCTTAGCTTGTCTTTCCTTACCACCTATAACATTCCCTGCAGGAAACACATATAATATCTGTTCTCCTGTTGCATTAGTAAATATATCATAGTCATGCGGCTTAATACCTAGTAACCAATCTCTAACCGCTCCCCCTATAATGTGTGCTTTATATCCAGCATCTAATAATTTCCACATCAGAGTTTTGATTTCAATAGGTATATCCATCCTAATATTCTTCAGGCATTCTAATTTCATTTTATACCTCCATTAAATAGTTCTGCTTAAAGAACCATCTCCCTTTATACAAAATTGGTATAGTTCACTAACCTTATTTAATTTATTTTGCAGGAATATTACTTCCTCCTGCAATTGATTAATCAATTCATTTCTTACCTGTTGTTCCATCTTTTCCACCCCATTCAATTTATTTTTCATAAACTCATTCATCTTATTCCACCCTTTCAATATAAACATAAATAAGCACTGCTGCAAGCCCACCTACAATAAAAGACGTAGTTGTGTTAGGCATAAAAGAACCAACTAACCCTCCTACTAATCCACCTATCAAAAGCACTTTCCAGAATTTCATTTTAATCTTACCTCCTTAATTAAATTTATCAAACAAGCAAAGTTGTTTGAACATCCAACCATACCTTTGATCATCTAATACCCCTGTTGCTAATGCTGTTGCTGTTCCCATCTCTACTTCAGTCATCCCTTCATCAATATACAGATGATTAGGAACATTCCATTGATCCAGATATTTAGCAATACCCATTAATTGTACTTCATTTTTACATTCAAGCACAATAACACACATACCTGTCTCTTTCCATTCGTCTATATTGTCTGAGTCAATCATAAACTCCTCAAACATCTCTGTTTGTTTTTCTAATGCCATAAAGGTTGCATGAGCTACCTGTGCAGCTATCTTACCTTTAGACATTCTCGGTTTAACTGGTACTATAACATATTGTTTCAACATTTTTTATTCCCCCTAATTAAGTGCGTAATACCATGCACCATTTTGTTCAAAGCATTCATGCTCTTGACAGAAATCTTGTCTACAATCTTTATCTAATAGACATTCATCAATAGTAGTTATGTTATTGGGTATTAAACTATCAATGTGTGTAATAGTTCCAGCTTGCACTGCAACTTTCTGTGTTCCACTACAACCTGTGCTCAATAGTATTATAAGCACTAGGCCTATCATTATTCTTTTCATCTTGTTTTCCTCCTTTATATGCAGCAATAGTTTCTTCGTAAGCACAATTAACTTTTTCAACCATACAATCATCATAATCACCATTGCCTTTAAACATATATGGTTTACAACTTACTTTACTATCGTATGCTTTATTAAAATACTTAAATGCTGCTTCTCCCATCTTAATTACTTCATTTCCTTGCCACTCTCTAGTTTCATACATTTTTTTACCTTCTTGTCTCTTTTCTCATATAACCCACAATCTACCAATTTAGTATTAATCAGTTCGCGGTCGTCATATTTGCATTCGTCTTCAATGTTGTATTTACAATCTTTACAAATACCCATTCTTCTCCCCCTAAGAAATATTAAGAATTAATTAAAACTTTGTGTGCGGTTAAAATCTTACCTGCTTGTTGTTCTTTCAAGAATGATTTCAACATCTCGTATTCAAACATACACAATGTTTTCTTACATATATTACCCTTAACTACCCACTTCACATTAATCAAAGTAGTATCTAATGCTACCATTGTTCCCTCCTAGAATTACTTACCAAATTGTTTATTTAATTCAGCTTCAACACTTTTAATATCGTCTGTGGTCATTTTCTTAATAAGATTACCTTTCTTATCAAACAAATGTCTTGGACAATTATTCTTCTGTGTGTCGGTTGCGTCCTTAAAGTCAATAAAACTATCTGTTGCAACTTCTATTAAAACTTTTGCTACGGTCATTTATATCACCTCCTTTATTTATTCGTATTTAAAATGTTTTTCTAATAAACTCTTGATCAGGCCAGCTGTTAAGTGAAACATGCATCATTTCTCCATCTTTCATTAAGTTTGTTGCATGTTCACCATTAAGATACATCACTCCAGCTGTTTGCATCCTCCATCCCTCATCAAGTAATTGTTTAACTAGTTTAGTAAAGGTTGCTTCTTGCCCTTCTAATATTTCTACTCCCATCTTATTCCTCCACTCATTCAACCCATAATTTACTTTGTAGTGGTTCAGCGTTAAATAATGTATTACAATACTTCTCTGCACATTGTTGTTCTCTAAGATTACAACAATAATAAGGACTACTGTTATCCATGCACACATCTCCAGAAAATACTGTACAATTATTAACCTGTTGACAATCTCCTTCTACAACCTGGCATCCAACCGTTAAAATGGCTAATACCATAATTAATCCAATAATGTTTTTCATATTCTTTACCTCCAAAATTCCAAATGGTCGTCCACTTCCTTCATTTAAATAACTTCCATAAAGCTACAGGATATAATAAAACCACTATAGACATTATGACAACTTCAATCCAAACTTCACTATAAGTATTCCATCTCATTATAATAACAAAGCTTGGCATAGATTTTAATAAAGTATAAAATAATACTAAATGGCTTGCATACCCTAACCCTAAAATAATCAACCAAAACTTATTTTCTATTTTTTTCATTTACCATTACAAGTTTCTTTGTTAGTACATATATAAGCATTGGTATCTTTCTCATACTTAAAAGAGTCACACCCATCACACTTTTCTCCACATTCTTTATCGGTTAACTCTTCAATATACCATTCAGAATATACCCTAAACTTATGCCCACAATCTCCACATTGAAGTATATCTGATTGACCATCTAAAGGTTCTGCATATTCAGATTCAAATACTTCGTGTTCCTGTGATTGACATTTAGGACATAATGTATCCCACTTAACTCTATCATCTTTGTCTTTCATTTCATCTCACCTTTTTCTTGAAAAGAGTAACAATCATTTTCCCCTAAAATAACATGGTCCAGAATTTCAATGTTTAATATTTTTGAACATTTCAATAATAATTTAGTAATCTTCTTATCTTCTGCTGAAGGTTCAACATTTCCAGAAGGGTGGTTATGTGCTAAAATAATACTATTACAACTCATTACAATAGCTTTCTTAAAAATCTCTCTAGGGTGAATCATAGTAGCATTTAAAGTACCAACAGCTGTAATTTCCCTATAAATAGGTCTTGCATTTGTATCTAATCCTAATACAATAAACATTTCTCTATCCTGATTTCTAAATTCATCAAGATAATTAATCACATCTTTATACGATTTGATTTGTTTATTATCATTAATCTCTCTAATCAATTCCATTGTTCTATCCTCCAGAAGTCGTGGCGCCATTACTTATTCAGGTCGCCTTAAATTATTGTTTGTTTTTAAACTAAATATTTTCTTAGTATTAATTTTCATTTTATCACCCTATATTACATATTTTAAGCATGTCCCTTCTTTCCCCTAAATAAGTGTAAGCAAAATCATTGGCATATTCCTCTGACGAATATTCTTTATGTTGATTACAAAACTCGTC
>Ga0222658_1001576_pt1 | contig 9909 bp, 10 predicted proteins | sample AntAcemetagen476_FD_179830 | JGI IMG/M metagenome (GOLD analysis project Ga0222658, IMG submission 179830) | Saline water microbial communities from Ace Lake, Antarctica - #476 | ecosystem: Environmental > Aquatic > Non-marine Saline and Alkaline > Saline | place: Antarctica: Ace Lake | collected... | reverse complement strand
TGACACTTCTGTAGGAGAGTATCAAAAAGCCTATAGAGAATCATTAAATAGCTAAGATAAACCCACAGAGATCCCCCCTTTATAAGCCCAAAAATTCTTTAATTAACCTAATTTATTCCCACTATATTTATTTTTTAATCGTCATCTATCCTTTTTCATAACAATCTTTAAAAACCCTAATCATTATCAACAAATATGCAAATTATAGGATTTAATATAACTAAGATTTCAGGAGAAAGACAAGAAGGTTTTAATGGCAAATTAGATTTAAAACAAAATTTAAACATAGATGAAATTAAAGAAGATGAAATTCAACTTTCCAAACAAAAAGTTCTTAATTTAAATTTTACATTTGGGTTAGATTATTCGGAAAATAAATTAGGGAATATAGAAATAAAGGGGAAATTAGTAATTATGCCTGATGAAGGTGAGGCAGAAACAATTTTAAAAAAGTGGGAAACCCGTCAACTCCCAGACGCGTTTAAATTATTCGCATTTAATTTTATAATGGGCAAGTGTAATATTAAGGCATTACAATTAGAAGATGAATTAAATCTCCCACCCCATATACAATTACCAAGATTAGCTCCGCAACCTAAAGAGAAAGACAAGGCGAACGAAGAGAATAAAGAAAACGAAGAAGATAGTGAGAACGAAGAGTAATTCTTTAGTGTTTTTTATTTTCCAAAATTTATTTCAATCCGTCTAATTTTCCAAAATCATAAACCTTATCTTCCTTCTCATTATAGATCATTAAATTAAATTTTTTAATTTGTTTATCAGGGATTACTGAAAACCCCTTATGTCCATTATCTTCAAAATTTCTCATATCATGCCCATAACTTATTGAGCTAAAACTAGGAATGATATAACATTCTTTTTTATCCCACTTGCCATTTAAAAAACACTTATATTTCTCTTTTTTATAATCATCTTTTAAGACTATTGCAGGGTGGGAATGCCCCATGATTAAAACATTACTCGCCTCAAGTTCATTAAACCACTTGTTCCCATGTAAAAATCCAATACTTTTATCCCCAATATTTTCAAGCCAATAATCAACTAATTTAACCTTTCCTTTATTCACAATTGGACCTACAATAGTATCATGATTTCCTCTTGTTAAAATAATTTCATTACATTTTTCTCCAATATAATTTAAAAATTTTAATGTATCCCTCCATTCACTCTCACTTATTTCTCCAAATTCATGCTTTAAATCTCCAGCAATAATAATTTTTTTTAATTTTATCTTTTCTTTTTTTAATTTATTAAAAATTTTATCCAACCTATCAAAAATATCCTTCATTTGCATTCTTAATAAACCACTTGATGCAATTCTTTCCTCGTAACCGATATGTAAATCTCCAATTACCAATATTTCCCCATTAATTAATAGTGAATTTTCTAAGACTCTTATTTTCTTTTTATCAAATAATTTTATTTTATTCATTTTTATTTCTCTCCAATTTCTTTCTGAATTTCTGCATGAATTCTTTTCATAAATTCAATTTTATCTTCAATTTTCATTAAATCTAAATGTCCCTGTATCATCAAATTGACCGCAAAGGGGCTGGGTAATTTTGTATTAATATTATCTACACTAATTTTTTTGTTTTTAATACCTTTCCATATTTCACTAGCTCTCTCAATATCCATTAAATCTTCCAAAACCTCCCTCCTAGCCTCTTTTAATATTGGAAAATCCTTACTTATTTTATTTATAGCATTTAATAAAAAGAAACTTCTCATTTGTTGTTTACCAACACTCTTAGTTACCCCTTTATATTTTTTTAAGATCATTAAACTTCTTTCTGCACAATGTCTAAATCTTCTTTTTAGAACTTCAGTTTTTGAAATAGCTTCCTCAACAACCTCTCGGATATTCTCCGGTTTTAAAAATTTCATAGCTTCTTCAATAGGTAAATTCTCTCCAGCAAAATAAAATCCATTATCATTAATACCTATTTCAATATCTCTACCAACTTTTTGGCCCATTAAGTAACCCAAAGCCCTAGATAAAACATCATTCACTCTTCGACCATATAATGAATGGAAAATAATATAATTTTTTTCACCCCTATACTTCTCTATAACGATTCTACTTCGATGGGGTATTTTTGCATATTGATATTGCTGATAAAAATATTTATAGATAGATCTAGAAACACCATTACCACAATACAAATAATCTTCAATAAACTTTAAAACTTCATTTTTCTTTTTCTTTTTATCAAATCTTTCATTCATTAATTCCCTAAACCGTCCAATTTCCATTGCAGAATCAAAACTTAATGGTAGCATCTCGCTAAACCAACTAGGGATGGTTGGATTTCTCTTAACGCCTGCTCGAACATACATCTTCATACCCTTGGTATACATAAATTGATACCTACTACCCGCTAAAACAAATACATCCCCCGGTTTAACTTTTTCTAAAAACCCCTCATCCACTGTACCTATACTTTGCCCCTTTCTTCCACCACTAGCGACAACAACCGTAATAAAACTTTCAGAAGGGATGGTGCCAATATTAGTCATATACATAACCCTGGCCATCTTGCCTCGTTTACCAATTTTCTGACTCTCTTTATCATACCAAATTTTAGCATAAACATAGCTATTTTCTAATGCATATTCTCCAGCAAGATAACTAATAACTCCCATAAAATCATCTCTAGAAAGTTTAGCGTAACAATAACTTTTCTTAATTAAATTAAACATCTCTTCGATATTCCAAATTTTTTGGATGGCCATACCATATATTTGTTGACTTAAAACATCTAAACAGTTTTTAGGAATAAATATCCTGTCAATTTTCCTTTCAATAGATTCCTTAGCTAAAATCGCAGATTCAATTAAGTCATCCCTATCTGTTACGATAAATCTACCTTTTGAAACATCATAAAGTTTATGCCCCGCCCTTCCAATTCTTTGCAATGCTCGCGCACTACTTTTTGGGCTTCCCAATAAAATAACCAAATCTACGGAACCAATATCAATACCCAGTTCTAAGCTAGAACTAGTAACAACAACCTTCATTACACCTTTTCTTAATTTGTCTTCAACTTCAAATCGATAATCCTTACTTAATGCAGAATGATGTGCCCCAATATCATCCTCCCCATAATTTTCAGGAAATCTTTCCTTAAGGTGATTAATCACTCTCTCAGTCCCCGCACGGGTATTTGTAAAAATAACGGTTGTTTTATGATTTTGGATTAATTTATCCAGTTTATCATATAGTGAATTATATAACTCTTCCTTGTCTGTATCAATTAAATCCTTCACACTAGTTAACACCTTAATGTCTGTTTTTTTCTGGGTTTCAACTTCGGCGATTAAACAATCCCGATCCTCTCCAACCAAAAAATTAGCAATCTCATCAATGGGGGCGACTGTTGCACTCAATCCAACCCTTGTGAGAGGAATAACACTTAATTCCTCTAATCTTTCCATACTAAGACTTAGATAGACTCCTCGTTTATTATCTAATGAGTGAATCTCGTCAATAATCAAAAATTCTACTCCTTCAAATTTTTCAATAAATTTTTTCGTGGTTAATGAAATTGCTAAACTTTCTGGAGTAGTTATATAGATATGTGGGGGATTTTTAGTCATCTTTTGTTTCTCGTAAGCAGTGGTGTCTCCCGTTCTTACACCCACTCTAATTTTTTGCATCATTATTTCATTTTTTTCAGCCAATTCACCGATCTCCTCTAATGGCCTTATTAAATTTACAGCAATATCATTATTTAATGCCTTTAATGGGCTAGAGTAAACACAATAAATTTTATCTTCTAATTCATTTCTTCTAGCCAAACTAACTAAATAATTCAAGATTCCTAAAAAACTAGTTAAAGTTTTACCACTTCCCGTTGGGGCACTTATTAAAATATTTTTTCTTTCATAAACATTCATCACACCATATAACTGACTGTCTGAAAACCCATCAAATTTTGAAAAAAACCATTCATGGACCAATGGATCTAAAATTCCCATTAACTCTTTCTTATTCCTAAGATCTGCCCGAGGATATTTAAAAATATCTTGTATCATTTTTAATAATTTTAATTTAGATAACACCTCTCTACTAAGAAAAATAATATAATAACTTTAGTAACAACTATAAGAAATTAAGACTTTTAAAATTAACTATGGAGTTTTATAGACTCCACTCTTTAGGGGTTTGCCCACATTTGTCTCGCTTTTCACAGATACCCCGAATCCAGTATTAATTTCTCCACTGGGTTTTTTATTCTTTTCAGCTATAAATAACCAAATGACTAATAAAATTATGATTATTATTACTGCAACTATACTCCAAAAAATTACCTTTCCAATACTTACACTTTCACTAATCTCCTCATCGCCTACAAGAATTGTCCAAGTTTTAGAATCAAGTCCGGTTGGACCATTGATTTGAACACGAACAACATGAGTTCCATCATCTAAACTCCCAGTTTGATACATAGTAACATTTGAAGCGACTAGGGCATCATCTAAGAACCATTGGATACTGGTATAATTTTGTGGATTTATTGAAAAATTCTTCCCCTCACCTGTAAATAAATTATAAGTTCCAGCAAGAGGATTTGATGAAATAATCTTTGTTTCATTAGCTAGGGGGGTCTGGGGCGGGACACTCTGATTTGTTTGATTAATAATAATATTTCCACCAGTAAAATTGTTAACATGAACATTAACTTTCCCACCGGTTTCTAATTCACTATCATTAGCATAAATATAAAAATATTCATTACCCAAAAATCCAGTTCTCGCGGTTAATGTTATTTTTGTATCATTTCTAACCAAGCTAACGTTTTTCATGCTTGCGTTGTTAAATCTAAACACCATAGAGTCTCCATCGTCATCCTCAAAACACTTACTAAGATTAAGAACGTAAGTTAGAGTATTGTTTATATTAATATAAATATCTCCACAAACATTACCTTTAAAATCCGGCGCATGGTTCACAGACGTATTGATTATACAAGCACCATCTGTGCAATAATAGCCCGAGCCACAGCTTCTAGGATAACTAATTACATTTGCATAATAGTCACACTGATATTCCATAACTTGACTATTTGAAAGACAATAATCAGTTCCATTTGCCGTTGCATTCCAGGTAAATGTTTTTGTCCTTTGCGAATAAGAAAGATAATCAGGATCACTACAATTATTCACAAAAACTGGGAAATTATTGGATGTCACATTTTCTAACCCAGGATAACCTAAGGTAATATTAACATAGACTAATCCTCCAAATCCCGAAGACGCATCAATATCTAGATAGGTTACCCAGAAGTAGTCACTTTTTTGAATAGTAATTGAATTAGGGATAGAAGCACCATAACCGATACTCAGGTTCTCATAATCTTCCCCTAAATTTTTAAAATACACATCTAGGTTTATCCTATTTGTATGAAGTTTGCTCCCATATAATTCAATATATTCGATGTTTTTGACCTGTGTTAAATTAATTGCCTTAGTATACCTTTCTCCATACATAACCCAATCAAACGTCTTGTTTATTATAATTGACCCAGTGGTGTGATTTTCATAATTTGGGTCCTCTATTGTATCTAGAGAATAGAAGAAATAATGGCCTCCACTATAGCTATCTTCTCCAAATTGCCAACTATCATTACTTAATCTAAATATCCTATGATATTCAATATTTGCTTCAGACTCATTACTGATCTCACGATTTCCCTGAAAGTTTTGCGAATTAAGCACTAAGTCCTCGAACAACTCTTCAAGATAGTATCCCCCAGTATTTTCTATTTGTAGGAGCATAGAGTCTGTAAAATTACCATAAATTCCCATGGCGGTATGGCTATACTGATCATTTCTATTTTCAAATCTCCCATATAAAAGATAACCAATATTCCCCCCACTAATATTATAAACCAAATATTCACTACAATTATTATTTGCATCTTTATTCGAGACAAAAACTAAATTGCTTTGCCCGGGATTATCTTGAAAGATATAATCCCAAATTTTCATTAATTCAGAATCCGTACAATCTGCAGGAATAAATTGATCATTAATCTCTGCCTGTAATTCATCTCCCGCAAGCAAAGCTAAACTTCCTAATTCACCTCCTAATCCCTCCTCGACCCCATTGTGGGGTTTATATTCAAAAATGGCGGTAATTATCCAACTGATTATTAGCAGCCCTAATATGATCAAAAATATTTTTAATAATTTATAGGGTAAATGACCCCTGAGGCTATTTATGTCTAACCTACCCTTAGAATTTCTAACCTTCTTTTTTCTCCCACCCTTTTTCATAAAATAATTAACATCAACAACTTTAAAAGGTTATTTAGAGAACAACATAATCTTTTAAAAATTTCATAACCTTAAATATCATCTATAATTCCCCATTATACGATAATCTCCCCCTTGTTGAGACATATCCTCTTTAGTTTCATCTAAAGGCAATGGGGGACTAATAGGCATGTTTGAGTTCAAAGATCTTCTTTCCCAATCTTGTAGTTCTTCTATAGCATCTAAGGTGGCTGGAGAAAGAGGGATATTCATCGTGTGAATTTTATGTTTTTGATAAGGATTTTTCTTAGCCATATTTCCTAAAATAATTATTTATTTATAAGTTTTTATATACCAAACCTATTTAAGTTTACATTCAATAATCTTATTAGAGGTTTTTAAAATGAGATTAAGTCAAGAAAAAAAAGATAAAATAACCGAACAAATCCTATCATTCCTGTATCATATATTTCCTAAACAACCATTTACTGCAGAGATTGCAAGAGAGATTGCTCGAGACGAAGAATTTATTAAAAGATTATTATTTGACTTAAAAGAAAAAGGACTTGTAACATCCTTGAATAAAAATAAAGACGGAATGATATTTACCCGACGATTAAGGTGGAGATTAACACAAAGAGTTTACGATGTATATCATCAAAAATCCCAATAAGTATTTTTATTATCTTATTTGTCTGTCTATTTGTCTGTCTTAGACAATACGACAGATAAAATTAATTATTCATTAGAGTCTAAACAAGAACCATTGTGATAAGTTTCATTTTTATAAAACATCCAAACCCCTATATCCTTTTTGAGAGGTTTGCCACAACTACCGACCAGTTTAGGATATATAATTTTAAGATATTTTTGCTTTTCAGGATAATAATCCTTAAATCGGAGGATATTACACTCCAAATGTTCTAATTTTTTAACCATATTCAAATCACATTATTACTCTTTTTAAGCTTGCTCATGATATATTCTATCCAATCTATCTTCTAGCTTATCTATCTTCAAATTAACCTCTATTAAATAAAATAAATCTTTATATAAAATCTATAACATCCATAAGTCATGGAAGAAGATCAAATAAGATATGCTTTCTCTAAGGTTAAAGAAGACATGGGTAATCTAAATGATGAAGTATCTGAGCTTAAGGAATTAGTTATATCTCTTCAGGATGAACTAAGCACTCAAAAACTCCATAATATAGCCGAAAATAACCAATTTTTACCTCAAAATCCACCAATTATGCCTAATTTTTCTAATCAGACATATAATACGACAGCTCGACACTTAAATACGACAGATTCTGCGACTTCGACACGTAATACGACAGTTCCACAGGAAATAGAGGGGTTAAGAAGCCCAAATTTAGATATCTCCACAGGAAACGGAGGGGTTTCGACAGACAGACAGACAGTTCGACAGACAGACAATTACACACAAAATACATATAAAAATGCGCAAAATAACCAATCATTACCTCAAAATAGTATTGAATCAAACATATCTGAAGCTCGCGAAATCCTAGATTCACTAGATCAAATTAAAAGACAAATCAGATTACAATTCAAGCGAGTAACCACCCAAGAAATGGCAGTTTTCTCGACGATATATCAATTAGAAGAACAAAATCCTGAACAGGTAACTTATAACAATATAGCCCTAAAATTAAGTCTAAGTCAGTCATCTATACGGGACTACGTTCAAAGAATGATAGCCAAAGGAATCCCTATTAAAAAAGAAAAGATAAATAATAGGCAGATACTCTTATCTATTTCTAGCGATCTAAGAAAGATAGCTTCATTGAACACAATAGTTAAACTTAGAGAGCTTTAATGGCGCTTAAGCCCCTAAATTTAAGCTTATTATGGCTTAAAAATACCAATGTTTTCAAACACCTCAGAATATTTGTTTAAAAACATCCCTCATCGTATTCCCTTTTTTAGTTATTCGTTGTAACGATTTTAGTTTAGCAAAAGCTAAAGCTAAAGTCTTTGGTTTATTTGTTTTCGAGGCCCTAAACCCCTGAAAACCTTAAATCTTAAACCCTCAGGGCTTAAAACCTAAACACTCACTCTCTCATTAAAAAGCAGTGCTTTTCTAGTTAATACTCTCTTTAAGAGGTTAAGGTCTCTAAACCCTACTCTCACTTTAAGATCATGACTATTCTGAATATTTAAAACTCTCATTTTTTCACTGAATCTTTCTAATTCATTACTTTCACTTTCTTTTTTATTATTTTTTTGTATCATTTATCCTCACTTTTTCTCTAAAACTTTGATTTTTGAAGGTTTATTGGGTATTCTAACTCTCACTTTTCGTGTTTTTTACTATTAATCCCTTATCTTTTAGTAAAAACCACAGGTTTTTGGGTATATTGATATCCTAATCCCCACTTTTCGTGTTTTTTACGCTTTTTTACGCTTTTTACCTGTGTTCTGAGTCTTTAGCAATACTTCCTTAATTTCCTCAGGTATAAAGACTCTTTTTTGACTATTTTCACTGATTTGCTCCTCGATTAAGCCTTCGCTTTTTTGCCGAATACTATTTATTTGGCCCCTTATTGTAGCTTTGCTTTTACCCATCATTGCGGCAAGATCAGCATAGCTTAATTTCATTCCATCATTGTTGAGTAAAATGAATACAATTGCTCTTTCTGTAGGGCTTAAATTATCTAAAAATGCTGTTTGAACACCTGTTTGAACAGTGTTTAAAACACCTTGAACAGGTGTTTGTTTATTAAACACTGTTGATGTTTGTTTAAGTGTCTGTTTAAAATTACCCTTCTCCCCCATGATCCCAATCATATTTTTAAGATTTTCAACTTCATCTTTTAGCGTCGATATTTCTTCAATTAATTCAAAAATATCATTTTTTTTAGCTTCATCTTGCTTGTTTAGATGTTTAACCCAGGTACTTAATTTACCCGCATCCTGTTTAGCACTGTTGAAGCCTGTTTGAACGGCCTGTTTAAGCTGTTCAAACTCTTCTTTTTTAACGTTTTGTCTAAAAAACCATGTCATAATATATTTAGAAAAAACTTATTTATAAATGTTTCTCCTCTTAAACTTAAAAATATCTTTTATCGTCGATAAAACTATCAAAAATAACCTCTATTTTTTGTTATATTTTTTGTAAAATAACTGTTTGAACACTCATAAACACCTACCAAAATGAAAAAACAGTTTTTAAAAAACATAAACACTCCATAAACACCATCCAAACACCTCAAAAAACCAATACCTTTTCTTCATTTTCTAACCTTTTTAGCCCTTTCTGGCTGATCTAGATTAAATGTTTACACTACACATTTAGCCTCAGGTTTAATTAAAAATATTAACTCCTTAAGCAAAAACAGCTTAAGCATTTCACTACATAAATCGGGTTGATTAAACAAAAAATTAACTAAAAATTAAGCAAAAACAGCTTAAGGGGTGTATTTTTAACACTTTTTTTAAGAAATCAGATTTAGCCAAAATAGGCCTTTTTTTACTAAAAATAAGATTTATATAGCAAAAAAACATAATATATCATATCAAAAACATAAAAAAAGCGTGTTTAAACCGGCGTTTATGCAGTTTAACTTAATAAAAGATTGACAAAGATCACAGATTATTA
>Ga0222658_1001575_pt1 | contig 9914 bp, 11 predicted proteins | sample AntAcemetagen476_FD_179830 | JGI IMG/M metagenome (GOLD analysis project Ga0222658, IMG submission 179830) | Saline water microbial communities from Ace Lake, Antarctica - #476 | ecosystem: Environmental > Aquatic > Non-marine Saline and Alkaline > Saline | place: Antarctica: Ace Lake | collected... | reverse complement strand
CCAATCATTTCCAGTACTATAACTACTCTCAACACTATTGCCATCAAAAGTAACTGTAACCAAAGTTGGATCTAATAATACAATATCTCCTACTTTAATATTTTCAGTATTATTAAGATTAAAATCCCTTTCAATATAAACAGTCACACTATTTTCATATTCAACTTCTTCAACAATATTTTCAATAACCCTTGCAGTCATACCAATCAAACCTTTCACGATATTTCCAGTTATTGAAAAAGGAGCTTCTTCAGGTTCAGGTTCTACTTCTTGCTCAACAACAACTTCTTCTTTGCCCTCTTCCTCAAAGGATACACCTGTAAGTGCAACAACTTCATCTTCTGTTTCTTCTTTACCCTCTTCCTCGGAGAGTACACTTGTAGATGCTACTGCCTCTTCAACTACTTCTTTGCCCTCTTCCTCAGAGGGTACACCTGTAGGTGCTACTACTTCTTCAATTACTTCTTCAGCGGGTACACCGGTAGATGCTTCTTCTTCTGTTGCTACTGCCTCTGTTTCATTTTTGCCCTCTTCCTCAGTGGGTACACCTGTAGGTGCTACAATTTCTTCAGTAACATTTATTTCTTCAATCTCAGTTACATTAACATCTTCTACAATTTCTTCAGTAGCATTTATTTCTTCACTCGGAACAGTAATATTAATCTCAGTAACATTTATTTCTTCAATTACAGTTAGATTTATTTCTTCAATTACTGGAACATCTACTTCAATAACATTTATTTCTAAAACAGGTAATTCAAATCTAACTTTATAACCTGCATCAATTAAATCCTGAAAACTTAACAATTGATTTCCAACCCTTAAAGTATTTTCATTCCAAATAGAAATTTCTGCTTGACTTGTTACATCAATTTTTGCCATAAAATTCAGATCATTTAATTTAACCTTATAGCCCCACTTATAAGACGATTCTTCATCTACTAATTCTGTTTCATCAACAACAATTTCAAACTCTTCTGCATCAACTACTGCTTCTTCAGTAATAACTTCAACTTCTTCTTCAGTTAACTCTTCTAATTTATCTTGTACTTCTTCTAAATCTATTTCTTTTTCTAAACTAGGTTCTAAAATTTCCATACTAACATCCATCTCTTCATCAATTTCTTCATCAATTTCTTCACCTTCAATGACTAATCCATCATCAAAAGTTTCATTTTCTTCAATAATTTCTGTTTCATTGCCATCAATTCCAATAATCCTGCCAGTAAAACTTATAAAATTTTTAACAATATTCCCAGCAATAGAATCCTCTCCACCTGTAACTTCTTCTCTAATCATTTCTTCCCCAACTACATCTGTTTCAATAATCTCCTCAATTTCATCAACAAATTCACTATAATTTAATAAATCAAAATATAATGTCAAATTTCCCTCAGGGATCTCAAAATCCATTCTTTTATTTTTATTCTTAACTATAGACTCTCCATCCAACTTAGCAGGTTCTGTAATCTCTAAAATTATTCCATCACTACTAAACTCTTGCTCAATTATTTCATCAGAAAAAAGCAAAGATTCACTAATCTCTGAAACATTTTCAACAATTGTAAAACCTAAAATATTTTTATATTCAGGTTTTAATGTGACAAACAAAATACTTAGAAAAAGAAGAAAAATTACAGAAAAAATCAATAAATATTTTGTTATCCCCACAGAACTTTTTTGATCAGGATCCTCGATTCCGATATATTTTTTCTTTACTTTACCCCCCTCATCCCTATACGATTCATAATAATAAGGTCCACAAAGTTTTCCTCCCCTTTTGATAAATTTTTTATATGCCATACCCACTCTTTTTTATACTAAATATAGATTAAATTAGTTTAAAAGCTTTTTCTAAATTTTTAATTAAAATAATCAGTGGGGGTAACCTCAAAAAAAGGTCTTTTTTCTTATTCCTTCATTACAAATTTCAAAATTTAAGATTTTTTCAGGTAAACTTCTATGTTTTTTGATAATTGCTCTCTTTTTTCCTTCTCTACATTGTAATTCAATAATACATTTACTCCAATATTTCAACAACTCCCCTCCAACAACATTAACACCTGCTTCTTTTCCAGCCCAATAATCTTCCTGGTTTAAAAATTCATTATAAACCTGACTAGTAACTAAAATGGGAATTTCTCTTTTTCTTGCAATTTCAAAAAGAGCTTTCATTTGATTTGCTAAATCAGAGTTTATCTTTTGAACTTCATCCAAACTTTTTTTTCTTGCTTCTGCCAACTCTAATCGATATAGCATAACCATACTATCCACAACAATTAATCCAACTTCTTCTTTATTTTTCAACTCCTTTAACAACTTAAAAAATGAATCCTTTTGTTCATGAAAATTAGTTGGCTTTAAAATTAAAATATTTTTTAAAATAATATTGGGAATATCCCCTGAAATCTGCTTTATTCTTTCAATTGAAAAACTCCCCTCACTATCTATAAAAATAACTTTCTTACCATTCTTAGCTTGATGACATGCAGCTAATAAAGCAAAATTACTTTTTCCACTTCCCGGAGGCCCATAAAGTAAAGTAATTATATCTTTTTCATAACCTCCTTCAAGCCACTTATTTAAATCATAACTTCCAGTCATAATTTTATTTACTATTTTCTTTTCAGGACTCAATCCGGCATTATTTAAAAATTCCTCTTTCATAATTCATCAAATAAAATAGAGATTATAAGAATTACTATACTAGATAAAGGAAGAGAAACGTTTAATTACCCTTACATTTATTTAAATTTACTCATTCTTTCCACATTACTAAATGGGAATGGCCTTTCATTAGAAACAAAAGTTAAATATCTAATATATTTATAAATCTCAGTATTCCAATATTCACATAAATTAGCCATATCTTTATTTCTCTTTCCAGAAAAAACAACAACAATCCAATTTACAATAGCTAATATTAAAATTAAATATCTCCAAACCCCTAAAATAATTCCACTAATAATTCCAACAATAATTCTAAACCACGCTTCTTTTCTTTCACTTACTTTTTTTGCCATATTTCATATAATTACCTTACATATATAAATATATCTTAAAATTATTAGAATCACTTCGCCTTACTAAACTCATCATCATATTTCTTTAATTCTTTTTGAGCCTTAGCAATAGCTTCTTGTAATGCTTTTTTAGCAGTTTTTCCTTCAGTTTCAACCCTTAAAATAACCGGCTTACTATAGTGATCTCTTTTCCAAACACCAAGTTTAACTCCATCATCTTCATTAAGATAAACTCTAATTAATTCTGCAATAGTCTGGTTATCTAATTGCACTTCTAATTCGTTTTTTTCATCTTTTATAATTTCAATTTCCATAGAAAACATAGAAAAAATAGGTTTAAAAAGCTTTTGAAATCTAAATTAAATTTCCCCTAGGATCATAAATAAAATAACTGTCTTTTTTACTATCAATATTTTTAAAAATCATAAATTCTTCTAAATCACTCTTAAAATGAGATTCTAAACCAATAGGAATATTCATTAATTTTTTACATCCTTCTTTGTCAACAATTCTTCCACCATACTTCTTTTTAACATAATCAAAAAGTTCATTATTATTGCTCTTAAAATCAATTATCATATTCAATCATCTTCAAACCTAACAGATTCATCATCCTCTAATAATTCCACTCCCCCTAAAACCCCATCCAATTCATTAGACTCTTTTTCCCTTAAAGACCTTAATTCTTCTTTTTTAGCTTCAATAATTCTTTGTCTATCTTCAATTCTTCGTTGTTCTTCAATTTTTTCTTGTTTTGTAACCTGAATTTTTTTCCTATGCATCTCCCTTAAATCTGCAATTGTAATTGCATTAGGATTTGCATTTTTAATTTCTAATTCTAAATCTTCTTCATCTTCCTTAATCTCATTTTTAGAAGATTGTTTTTCAACATCACATTCAACAATAGGAGCATCATCTAAAAGAGGGGTATTACTTTCTTTTTTAATCTCTACTTTACAATAAATTTCTGATTCTTCATCTTCTTCCTTAACCTCTTCATTTACAATTTCAAATTCAGGTTCAGGTATATTCTCTAATTCTTTTCCAAATTCATCCAATAAAACAGGTTCAGAATTTTTCTGTTTCTCCATTAAAATACTTTCAGTTTGAGTAATCTTTTTTAATCTAAATTGAAAAAATTGTTCTAATTTTCTTAATAAAACTTCTGCATTTTCGGGTAATCTTCCTTTTTCGATCATTTGTATTACAATCTCTCCCTCTCCAAGAGTTTTTGCAAGTTGTTCCTGAGTCAAACCTTTTTTTCTTCTTTGTTTCATAATATGCCAATGAAAATGATCGATAAGATTTAATTTCTCTCTTTCAGGAAGCTCTAATTCAGGCATTTCATCTAATTCTTTTAACTTATCTTCAATAAAAAAACTCTCTTCCTTCTTCAAATCCTGAATTCCAGACATTTGTTTCATTCGATCATAAACTCCTGGAGCTTTCTCAGATTCTTTTAGCTGAGAAGAACTAGGTTTTTTAATAACAGGAATATTCTCAATAATAGAACATCTTTCACAAATGGTTTCCATTTTACCATCATAAATAGCATCAAATAACCTAATATCATCTCCACTAATTTGACACCTAATACATTTTTCCATATTAAAAAAATTACTCAATTTTCCTTTTTATTCTTACTTATCCTTAAAAATATATATCAAAATTACTCAAAATAACCCTCAAGCTCTCTAAGGTTCTTTAAATTAACAATTTTATCCTCATCTCCAACAATAATAGTATTTTGCTCAATAATCTCATATTTGGTTTTTAGTAAATTTATCAAACTACTTCCGACCAAATCATAATCAAATGAATAAATCATCACATTTTCATTCTGATTCTTAAAAGAACCTAAAACATAACCAACTCTTTCAGCAGCAGTAGCATAATCTTCATTATTAGAATAAAAAAACAAAATTATTGAATAATTAGGTTCTCCACATCTATCATTATAATCTCTAACAAAAAGCATATGTTGAACTTCTAGCATAGTATACATCTTCTTTTGTTCTAATACCCGAGAATCTAATTTTCCAAATCTTTGCTCAAGAATAGTAATAACTGCCCCCATACTCTCCAACTCATCAGAAAGCGTATAAGGATCAAACAAATCACACGATTCCATCATTAATTGTTTTTCCAAATCCAAATTCAAAAGAGTATATCTCAACTTTTCTTGAGAAATTGAAACAGACTGATATTTAGAATAAGAAACCATTTGACTAATCAAAAATCCACCCACAAAAAATAAAGTAGCTATAATAAATGAAGCAATTAATCTTTTAAAATAAATAGGTCTTTTTTCTTCCATTTTAAAATCAACTCAATTAGTTTTATAAATTTACCTCCAAACAACTTTTTTATTTGCTAAAACATAGAAAAGTGAAACAATCCACCAAAATACAAATAACAAGGAAAAAAACATCAAAAAGAAAATCAAACTCAATTTAACCGCAACATGCTGCTTAACTCTTTTCTTTGCAAAAACCATATAACCAATCAATAATCCTACCAATAAAACAAAAAAGATCATTATAGGATCGCTAAACCACAAAAACAGATACCTCTCAATTATATATTTATTAAACTCAAAAGAATCTAATAAATTAAAATTAATACTTTCCCACAATAAAATCTCATTCTTTAACTTAAAAATAGCATCAACAGCCATAACCGAAGTTAACAAAATTGAAATAACTACAGAAATAACAGCAACAGGCAATACCATAACCCCCATAATTCCATATTTTCTAGAAAATAATGCACGATAATGCCATAAATTTTTCAATAGACCTGCATACCATCTTCTTCTTTGAACCATTAATGGCATAAATTTATTTGGAGCTACCGTATAAACTACTGCCTCAGAATTATTAATTAAACGCTTCTGATGATATTGAACACGCAATGACATCTCCATATCTTCTGTCAAATTATTCTCATCAAATCCCCCATATTCATCAAAAAAACTCTTTCTATAAACCGAAAAAGCCCCAGGGGTGATATGAATTGCATTAACACTGGAAAAAGCTCTTCGCAAAAAAACACCCACCAAATATTCTATTTGTTGAACCCTTTGTAAGACACCCTTAGGATTATAAATTGCCATAGAAGGAGCAACACAAACAATATCTGGAGAATCAAAACACGCCACTAACTTTTTCAATGCATCTTTAGTCACATGAGTATTATCTGCATCCATGGTAACTATAATTTCCCCACTAGAATTTTTTATAGCAAAATTCATTGCTGCACCTTTCCCAGAATTCTTAGACATTTTAAGAATTTTTACTCTCTCACTTTTAAATTTAGAAGCAATTTCATAAGTATTATCTTTACTCCCATCATCAACAAAAACAATCTCTAATTTCTCTTTAGGATAATCAATTTCTAAAGCAGATTTTAAAGTCCCCGCAATACCCCCCTCCTCATTATAAGCTGGAATAATAATAGAAACCTTAGGGGAACCCATTTCCACAAACTCTGGATTTTTTTTCTTTCTATCTAGACATAAACTAATAACATAAAAACTTGCAACAAACAATCCGATATAAGTTGCAATGTAAATCAATAATTCTTTAAACATTTAATCAAAATCTACAAATTATAGACCCTCCTCTTCACCCTCTTCCTCCTTCTCTTCTACCTGCTCTTCCTTTACTTCAAAAGATTTATTTTCACCCTCTTCTTTATTCTGCTCATCCTGAATATCTTCTTCCCCCTCATTTTCATCTCCCACAATTTTCTCAGCACCCTCTAAAACTTTCTGAGCACCTAAATCATTTTTATTAACTATGTGAAAATATTCAAAAAATTCATCACTTAAACTTAACTCATTAGTGTGTCCAACTTTTTTAGCCTGAACCAAACCAATATCTCTAAATTTCTTTATATGGTCATAAGCCTTATTGCCCCTTATCTTAATAATAACCGACTGCTTAACAGGTTGCTTGTATGCAATAACTGCTAGAGTTTCTTGTTCTGCTTTTGTAAATTCTGCGTCCCCTGTAGCAAGTTTATTTATCATCCCAACATATTCTTGTCTAACATCCATTTTCCACACATTATTCTTTGAAACAATCTCAAGAGCAAAATTTTCCTTATTATACTTCTCATTCAATTTTTCCATTAATTCTTTTAACATTAAAGGATTAACATCTGTCAACATAACTAATTCCTGCAAATTCAAAAATCTAGCTGATAAGAATAAAGCCGCTTCAATCTTCTTCATGTTTTCAACTTCACTACTCTCTTCAATCTCTTTCACGCTCTCCGAACTAATAGATTTATCTTCCATAATAAGAACAATAAAATATAGATTTTAAAGGTTTTTATATTCAATTTAAATTTTAAATCTTAAAATTGCCCCAATTCCACTTAAATTCCAAAATTGCTGACCCTCTTCAGTATCTACAGAAATCATCTCGATATCAACTGAGGTTTCATCTGCTTTTTCCTCAAATTCCTTAATTATTTTTTTATCAAGTTTTTTAGATAAATACAATTTTTCAACAGCTCCAAAACTCATCGCTTTTTCAACTTCTTCTTTACCATATGCAGTTTTATCCTTTTGCTTTCCTAGCATATCAAAAAATTTCTCTAAAATCTTTTTTTCATAAATAATCTCTTGATTTGCTAAAACATCTTGACTTTCCTCAACTAATAAATCAATACCATGCTCATTAGCATAACCAATATCTTTCACAGCCAAAATTTTATTTTCTAAAGCAGTCACTATTTGCCCTTCCTTCAAAAAATACTCTTTAGTCGGACCTGGACCTCCAACCAAAATACCTTTTAATTTATTCCCCAAATCAAAAAATTCTTTTTTCATTAATTCCCCCATTTTTCTATAAAAATTTTTAGCGATATTCTCCCTAATACGAGCATAACGAGCAGAACTCTGCCCACCCTTCTTGGTTTTTCCAGGAATTAAGGTACTTACTTTTTGTAAAATTTTAATTTTCTTTCCAATTAATAAGCCAATGGTAGCTTCTTGTAAATCAATTACAAATAATCCATAAATCTCCTTAACTTCTAACATTTCTTCTAAGGGATCCATAACAAAAGTCTGATCACATCTATACAACCGAATATTTAATTCTTCAGGAGGCTCAAATTGTTCAACAATAGAATCATTTTGCCCCTCAGTCTTAGAAACATTTCCAGCAAATAATGCAATTCCATTAGGTGGGGCTACTCGCATGCTTTTACAAATACGAACTAAACTCTCTAAAGCATCTTGGACATTTTTTCTTGTAGCAGTTGATTTAATATTAGCTGCAGTAGATTTTTCACTTTCAAGTTGTTTAGTAATAAGATTAATATCAAAACCCTTAGGCACATAAACAGTAATAAGTTCAGTATGTCTAGCCCTATAACTTTTAAGTCTTTCAACAAATTCCTCTAATTTATCTTTATCTTTTGATTCCATGGCCATAATAAAGCAAATAGAAACGGTTTTATAATGCTTTCCTTTAATTAACCTATGATAAAAGAGTTGAAAAAGATTTTAGGAATTTTATTTATCCTAATCGGAATAATCGGATTATTCTTACCTCTAATTCAGGGTATTTTTTTAATTCTTATAGGTTTAATTTTATTAGATGGAAAAAGATTTAAAAATTTATTAAAAAAATTTAAGAAAAAGAAAAATTAATACCTTTTCAGATAATATCATAAATAGATCCAGTATTAAATCTAAGATTTTTTAATAAAGAGTTAAATTTTAATTTCGCCCTTAAGCTCTCATATTCTCTATCAATTATTGACTCATCCAGTCCAAACTTTCTTAATACTTGTGCTCCAAGATTTTCTTTTTCTTTAACTATCCCACATAAAATCTGTTCTGGACAAATCTGATCTAATTCAAGAAATTCTGAATATCCTACTGCATACCCTAATGATCTTTTAGACCGAGGAGTTAAAGGCAACTTCATCTGAGTCACCATATCTGGACCACCCCTCATCGAGTTCTCTAATTCAATGGTAATCTTTTTAAGAGGATACTGATCAAAAAACCTTATTCCAAAATCTTCTGAAGGATTCAACATGCTCAATAAAATATGCTCAGGCTCTATATATTCATGATTAAATCTTAAAGCTTGAGCATTAATAGAACCTAATACCATTTTTGCACTATCTGAAAATCCCTTTATCATAATTTTTATATCAAAAATAGGTTTATAAGAATTTATATGATGATTTAATTTTTTTAAACTCATTTATAAATTTTTCTAAGAAACCTTTTTAAACCCTAATTGAGATGTAATCCTCCCAACAAATTAGAGGTGTAAAATAAATTATAAAATGTCAAAAGGAAAATTAAGAGACGAATTTGAAGAACATGGAAGATTTAGAGCATTCTTAGAATCTACTAGAAGATTAGATGCAATTGATCAACATAAGAGAACTTCTAAATGCATCCATGTTCTAGAAGATTTTTCAGCACTAGCCACAACAGACCATCCAGAAACAATAGAACATTTACATATGGTCAATCGAGACCACAAAGATTACAGAGAACATGCACTAGATTGTAAAAGATGTCAAAATTCACTAGACGCTATTTTTGTATTCAGAGGACACGAAACTCCAGATTATTTATTCCCTAAAAAAATTAAACAAATATTAGACCAAGAATTTGAATATGATGCAGATAAAAAAATATTTGTATTAAAATTACCTGCCCCAATGCATAGTAATTTTGGATCTGCAAAAGCAAGATTAGTCTATGCAACTAATTCTCCAATAGAAACCGGAGTTGAAGAATTCTATAAAAGAATTAAAGAACCACTAGGATTAACGAAACTAGGAGATTTTGGAACCCCATACACTAAAAAATCATCCGCAGATAGGATTTACTGGCAAACAGATTGCAACCAT
>Ga0222658_1001571_pt1 | contig 9934 bp, 8 predicted proteins | sample AntAcemetagen476_FD_179830 | JGI IMG/M metagenome (GOLD analysis project Ga0222658, IMG submission 179830) | Saline water microbial communities from Ace Lake, Antarctica - #476 | ecosystem: Environmental > Aquatic > Non-marine Saline and Alkaline > Saline | place: Antarctica: Ace Lake | collected... | reverse complement strand
ATGCGCCTTGATTTGAAATCTTCTGTCAACACCCCTAAAACTTTGCAAGCTTTCCTTTACTGCATCAAAGGATAATCCTATTTCCAGACCAAGCGCAATTACTGAAAGCGCATTGAGAACGTTATGTTTTCCCGGAACGCTGAGTGTAAAAGAGCCCAGTAATTTAGTATTTTTATATACATTAAAACGCGTTGAAAGTCCTTCGCATATCAGGTTGTCAGCTCGTATCTCAGCATTCTTGCTCATTCCATATGTTGTTATTGGAGTTTTGAAATTTTTTTCATGTAGTTTGGAGACCAGTTCTTTTACGTTGTTATTGTCAATGCAACAAAATATTCTGCCGGATTTATCTATACGCTCTGCAAAATTCAAGAACGCATTTATGATATTCTCAAGATTTTCATAATGCTCAAGATGGTCTTTATCAATATTTGTAATAATGCCAAAATATGGATTTAGTTTCAAAAAAGACTTATCACTTTCATCAGCCTCTGCTACAAACCATGGGCTTGCTCCTAAGCGAGCATTTCCCCCTAAAGAACTAATTTTACCGCCTACGATTATTGTCGGATCATAGCCTGTTTCTATAAGCATATGTGCAATCATTGATGTTACAGTGGTTTTTCCATGACAACCTGTTACAAATATGCTCTTTTTGTTATTTGCTACTTTTGCGAGAAGTTCTGATCTGTGAATTATTGGAATTTTTCTTTTTCTGGCTTCAACAAGTTCTGGATTAGACTCTGAGATAGCTGTGGAATAAACAATGAGATCCTGAGACGTTATATACTTAGCATCGTGTCCGATAAAAGTATGTGCTCCATTCAGTTTGAGTTTATTGATTATTGATGAACTTTTCTGGTCCGAGCCGCTTACCTCATATCCTGATTTGAGCAGGATATAGGCAATCCCGCTCATTCCTATCCCGCCAATACCAACAAAATGAATAGATTTTATATTCTCTAACATATTCAGTTTCTTTTTTTATCATCAGTCAATATAAAATCAATTTGCCCTTTATTGCTGTCCACTTTAACTATTTGTGCCTTTACTGAATCCCCAAGCTGAAATTTTCTTTTTGTGCGTCTTCCTACAAGCGCAAATTGTTTCTCAGAGAACGTATAATAGTCATTTTTTAGTGCGCTAACATGAACAAGTCCTTCAGCAAGAGTATCATTAAGCTCAACAAATAAGCCATATGGCTGAACACCGGATATTACACCCTCAAATACATCCCCAAGTTTATTTTTCATAAATTCAACCTGTTTTAACTTGATTGATTCTCTTTCTATTTTAATTGCTATTTGCTCTCTTTCAGAAGCAATGCCTGCAATTTCAGAAAGGTTATCCATTCGGTTTTTAAACTTGTTTTTAAGAATTCTGTGAACAATCAGATCAGGATAGCGTCTGATAGGGGAGGTGAAATGAGTATAGCAGTTTAATGCAAGCCCGAAGTGCCCAACATTCTTGGTAGAATATATTGCTTTTTGCATGCATGTTAAAAGAATCTGACTAAGAAGAACATGGTTCTTTTGCCCATTTGTCTTATGCAGGAATCTCTGTATGTATTTTGGATCTTTAGATTTATTTTGATCAAATTTGTAATTCAGCGTTTTTGCAAGCATTGCAAAGTCTTTTGTTTTTAGGTCGTCTGGAGTTTCGTGAATACGATAGATCATAGGAACCTTATTTTTAGTAATGTATTCTGCTACACATTGATTTGCAAGAAGCATAAATTCCTCGATCAAAACATGACTGGATAATCTCTTCTTCTTTTGGATATCAAGAACTTTTCCATTCCTGTCAAGCGATATCTTAACCTCAGGAACATCAAAGTCAATATATCCTCTATCTAATCTTTTTTTATCTAATATCTTGCTTAGTTTGTACATAATTTTCATGGATGATGATATTTCTGTATGTTTATTATTAGAATGTATCAATTCCTCTGCGGATTCATATGATAGCCTTGCCTTGCTTTTGATTATGCTCTCAAAGATTTCGTATTCTATAATATTGCCCTGTGCATCTATTTTTATCATAACCGTTAAAGCTAATCTGTTTTCGTCAGGCTTTAAACTGCACAGATTCTCAGAAAGCTTTGAAGGCAGCATTGGAATCACTCTATCAGGAAGATATATGCTTGTTCCCCTGGAAAGGGCTTGCTTATCTATATGCTTATTCTTATTTACATAATGATCAACATCCGCTATATGAACGCCTAGTAAAAACCCCCCATTCTCAGTTTTTTCAATAGAGACTGCATCATCAAAATCCTTTGCGTCTTCAGGGTCTATTGTGAAACATGTAAGTCCTATTAGGTTGCGACGCTTTCTAATTTCTTCTTTAGAAATAAACGGATCAATTTTTTCGCATTCTTCTATTACTAGTTTAGGAAAATTTATGCGTATTTTGAATTCCTCTAAAATGCGCTTGATAGGATCAATTATCTTTTGAGTGGGGTATCTATGAGATTTTTTACTGTGCACGCCGTATTTTATCAAGATTATTTACAATCTTTGCTTCCTGTTTTAGGTTTTTGAACCATTTTTCATATGTTGACTGCTTCTTTTTTTGCATAAGTGTCTGTTTGATTTGCTCCTTCTGTGCATCAAATTCTTTTTTATCAGCAGCTTTTCTCTCAACAAGTTCAATCACAAATATACCTTGTGACTCTGACACTTTTTTTATATCACCTTTTCCAAGAAGGAATGCTTCTGCTATGAGTTTAGGGACATATCCAATATCTTTTGCATACACTCCTCTTTCAAAAAACTCTGTTTGCTTAACCTCATATTTAAGCTTTTTTGCCAGCTTTTTAATATTTTTTGCTAATTGAGATTTTTCGATAAACTCCTCTGCTTTTTTCTCAGCTAGTTCCTTTGCTTTAAGAACAGTTAATCTTTTGTGTACTTCATCCTTCACTTCTTCTATCTGATCAGGTATATAAGATGGCTTTAGATCTACAAGTCTTAATATGCAAAATCCTTTAGCTGTTTTAATCGGGTCGCTTATGTCTCCTTTTTTAAGTGAAAATGCGATTTGAGAAAACTCGCGGGAATAGCCTAGCCCTGGGATTTCTTCTCTTTCTGCGAAATACCCGGTCTGATTTGACAACAGATTCTCTATCTTCAGCACCTCTTTCCATTTATTTTCTTCAGATAGATCAATAGATAGGTCGTATGCTCTATCTTCATCTTTAATAAGAACGTATTCTATATTAACCCTATCAGGCTGTTTGAATTCAGCTTTGTTTTTAGAAAAATATTCAGTAATATCTTCATCATTTACAGATACCTGAGTTTTGAACTCGTCTACATTGAAGCATATATAGTTGATTTTTACTTTTTCGTTTTTTACCATAAATTCGTCTAAAATTTTCTTGTCGCTTATTATAACTGGATCAGTAACCTTTCTCCAAAGATGCTCGAATAAAATGGACTTCCTTGTTCCATTCTCAATTTTTTGCCACTGAGAAGCAGGAATGCTGTTTACATACTGTTCAAACTTTGCCTTATCAAACCCGCCTTTCTTGTTTTTAAATACTGGATCTTGTTTTATCCTATCTATAATCTCTTTATCTGAGATTTTTATACGCTGTTTCTTTATCTCTTGCATAAGAAGCTTTTGATCTATCAATTGATTTAGAACCTGGTTATCCATGTCCAGGTTTTTTTTGATTCTGTCAAACTGATCTCCATACATTCTTCTATAATTTCTTTCCGTGCTTATTAGAGCATATCTAAACTCTTCATACTTGATAGCAACTCCATTTACTTTTGCCACAGTAATATTTGTTCTTGCTTTCGATGTTACACCCATTCCCCATGCAAAGAATATTGTAGCAACAAAAGAGGCTGCTGTTATCCACATTATTGGCTTCATATTCTTTCTTATAGACTTAAGCACTGTTTTTTTCCCTAAGTTAAAAAGTACGCCAGGAGGGATTCGAACCCCCGGCCCTCTGCTTAGAAGGCAGATGCTCTATCCAACTGAGCTACTGGCGCAGGCATAATTCCAAGTATACTAGCAAAAAGCACAACCCAGTTCAAGGTTCAAATTCCAATAGACAAAACAGCATGTAATGTTATAATTGTTGCGTTATGAAAAGAGGTTTTTTATTAACATTGGAGGGTCCTGAGGGTAGTGGGAAATCCACACATTCCAGGTTGCTCGCTGGTTATCTTATTCAGAAAGAGATTAAGACTTACTGCACAAGAGAGCCGGGTAGCACAGCATTAGGAGAAAAAATTAGGCAATTACTACTCTCTCCTCTGCACAAGAATATGTCGGTAAGAACCGAATTATTGCTGTATGAAGCAGCGCGAGCGCAACTTGTTGATGAGATTATTATCCCTGCATTAGGGAAAAATATTACAGTAATTTGTGATCGTTTCTATGATGCTACATTCGCATATCAAGGGTATGGAAGGGGAATAGATTCAGATATTATAAAGCATATAAATGACTTTGCTGTAAACAAGATAAAACCAGATCTGACAATTCTTTTGGATATTGACGTGAATATTGGATTAGAAAAATCCCTGCACTTATCAAAGGATCCCTTTCTAGGAGGGGAGAGTGACAGAATTGAGCAGGAAGATATTGAGTTTCATAAAAGAGTGCGGGAAGGATATCTTAATCTTGCTCAAAGAGAGCCGGAGCGCATAAAAGTAGTTACAGTAAAAAGTAAAATCAGTGAGACACAATTAGAAATCCAGAAGCATATAGCTGATTTATTGAGAAGAAATAATTATGTCGTTTAATGATATTATCGGGCAGAAAATAGCTGTAAAGCTTTTGCAGAATTCGTTGAAACATGGAAGAGTCCCTCATTCTTACCTGTTCATTGGCCCTCGTGGAGTAGGAAAAAGGTTGGCAGCAATTAATCTTGCCAAAGCATTGAATTGTGATGGGGCTAGTGAGATTCCTTGCGATAGCTGCGTATGCTGCAAAAAGATAGATGCTTCTATACATCCGGATGTAAAATATATTTATCCAACAGGACCTTCTTTATCTATAACAATTGATAATATTAGAGAATTAAGAACACAAATATCATTTAAAACATATGAGGGAAAGAAAAAAGTATATATTATTGTAGAAGCAGAAAATATGACTATTCAAGCTGCAAACTGCCTTTTAAAAACTTTGGAGGAGCCACCTGAAAATTCCGTATTAATCTTAACCTCTACAGACTCGCATCTGCTTTTACGGACAATAGTTTCGCGCTGCCAAGCAGTTCCTTTTAACAGGATAGAGCTTCACAGAATTGAGAGCTTTTTAGTAGAACATCATGGAGTAGATAAATCCCTTGCTCATTTCATAGCTAATTTGTCCCAGGGTAGTTTAGGAGAGGCGCTTGAGTTGAAGGATGACGCACAAATACCTCTTGTAAAGGGGAAATTGATGGATATGCTTAGCAGATTGAAGAACGAAGATGTACTTACTCTTGTAGGGGAGTTTAATAAGGAAGTGTTTAACAATGATAATGGTGAGCGAGGCAGGGATGTTTCTGAATATAGAAACAAGTTGCATATGAGTTTAGACATGCTTACAACATGCTTCAGAGATATTACAATCTTAAAACAGGCTGGAGAACAAGTTCCTCTTATTAATTTAGATATTAGGGAAGATCTTAAGCAATTAGAGAATAAGTTTTCTCTGTCTCAGATTGAGGAATTTTTGAACACAATTACTGACATGAAGATGTATGTAAGAAATAATGTCAGTCCTCAACTTATTCTGGAGAGGTTGTTTTTAGATATACAAGGAAATGTAGATGCATAAAATAATTCAGGTTAGGATTTGCAAAGACAGAACACTATGGCTTGATATTGGCAACACTGTTGCCAAGTATAATGATTACTGTCTAATAGAAGCAGATGGCGACAAATATTACGCTAAAATTGTATCAGGGATACAAGAGGTAGCTGATTGTGTATGCTCTAAAGAGAGAGGACAAATCATTAGAGTTGCAACAGAGAGTGATATAAGTCAGATACAAAATATATCTGAGCAGGAGAAGAAGTCATTGGCAATATGTTTAGAAAAAGCAGCTAAACATAATCTTCCGATTAGAGTTGTAGACGCAAAAAGCACACATGAGGGAAATAAAATCATATTTCACTTTGTAGCAGATGATAGAGTGGATTTTAGAGATCTGTTAAAAGACATTGAGCACACATTAAAAACAAGAGTAGAATTAAGGCAAATAGGCGTACGAGATAGAGCAAAAATTGTTACAGGATATGGACATTGCGGGAAAGTTCTTTGTTGTGCAAGTTTCATTAAGGAGTTTCAGGCAGTTACTATTCAGAATGCTAGATCTCAGAATTTTCACTTAGACCCCTCAAAAATATCAGGCTTATGTGGTCGCTTGATGTGTTGCCTGAGATATGAATCAAAGTCGTATCAAGAGATGAGAAAATCTTTTCCTGAAATAGATACAACAATAGATACAGAATATGGGCAGGGGAAGGTGGTTGATTTAAATATACTCAGAGGCAGTGTTACTGTGGAATTGGAGGGTGGTAAAAGATACGAACATAAGATAAAATAGGAGGAAGGAGGGTATGAAATTATGAAGATTTTTGGTATTGGAACACATCCTGATGATGTGGAATTTATTATGGCGGGAACACTTGCTTTGCTAAAGAAAAAAGGGCATAAGATAACCATTGCAAGTATAGGTTCAGGAGATATGGGATCTGTTGAATATAATCCAGCAGATTTGAGCAGAAAACGCTACACTGAAGCTAAAGCCTCAGCAAAATTGCTTGGGGCAGAATATATTACCTGTGGCATATCGTGTTTACATGTTGTATTCGATAATCGCACAAGATTCGTGATGACAGAAATGATGCGCAAAGCAGATCCTGATATTGTCATTACCATGTCTCCTCAGGATTATATGAAAGACCATGAGATAACTGCTGATTTAGTGTGGGATGCGTGTTTCAATGCACCGATTCCCAATTATCATACTGGCTTAGTAAATCCAGCAAAAGCTACGTCTAAAATACCATATCTATACTACGGAGATCCTATAGAACTAAAAGATAGATTTGGGAATTCTATATCTCCTGGATTCTACGTAGATATCAGTAGTGTTATGAAAACTAAAGAAAGTATGTTAAGAAAACATGAAAGCCAACGCTCATGGTTAAAACGACAACATGGTATGGATAAATATACACAGACGATGAAGGAATTTTCAGAGAAAAGAGGGAAGGAAATAGGCGTAGAATCTGCTGAAGGATTCAGACAGCATAAAGGACATGCATTTTCTCAGGATAATATTTTAGAAAAGTTGTTAAAGAATAAGGTGCTATATATGCAGTAATAATAAAGAAAAGCAACCTCTTTACTTACAGGTGACCGTCAGGCCTTTCCGGGCTATTTTGTATGGCATATGTCGTGCACCATTGACTTCAAGCGATTCTATTACCTTTTCTCTGTTTTCCGGCTCAACGAAACTTATCATGCAACCGCCACCACCTGCCCCGCAAAGTTTGCTTACCAGAGCACCCGCTTTCTCGGCTTCAGCAATAATCTTTTCGACATCTGGATTGGTTACTCCCTCAGCACAGCGTTTTCTGTTTTCCCACTCCTGCCACAGGAGTTCGACCAGACGCTTGGAATCGGCACCTTGCTTAAGACAGTCACACATCTCGAACCCTGTTTTTTGAATATTGCGCAGAACTTTGCGGGTTTGTCCCACGTCGTCTATGTAACCCTTGACCAGATTCCAGTTTGTTGCTCCTGAGAAGCGTGGCTGATCAGTAAAAGAGAGCACGATTCGTTCGTTCAACTCGTCTGCCCTTTGCTCACTGATGGGTATTCTCTCATTGCAGCAGCCTTTAATTTCGGACCAGATAGCATTGAACCACCCGTAATATGCGCCGAAATAGTCCTGCTTACCGGTAGGAACCACTAGGCTCTGGGCTTCGATATTCGCTCCGTAATCTATCATTTGATCCACTGTGTAATTGGTTTTATTTAGCTCATTCAAAGCTCCGGTGAGGGAAATCAGGAGTGAGGAAGATGTGCCCAATCCTGAACCTTTTGGGATGTCAATCTTGGTCGTAACGTCCAGGCCGATTTCCGGCTTATAGAACTTGACGATGCGTGCAATAAAACCCAGCTCGCCATTTAAGTCTAGAGCATCCGCATTCTCGGCATGCTCCGTGATGTCCAGATCGGTCGAATGAAGAGTAATCCCCTTATCATCTCTTGTTTCAAGACGAACCTCAGTTCGAATATCAATTCCAATGTTTACTGTCACGCCACCACCCTCAAAAAGATAGAGTGGGTGCACGTCAAACGCACCGCCAGCAAGATCAATTCTTACCGGTGCAGATGCTTCGATAATCACGTCATATCCCTCATTACTTGGTTAATTATAGTTTCAACTAATCCTGAAAAATATTCCTTGGTTGTTTTTACCTCGACGCTTTCATAGCTCAATTTAGTCAGCACATCGTAAAATTGCTTAGCCTCACCAGATTCCTCTTTGGTTATTCTGTCCAATTCTAAGTTTAGACCAGCAACAGCTTCTGCATATCCTGTCTCATCGCTCATAAACGCTTTGATCCTGTCCTTGATTTTTTCGTTCCAGCCAGTTGCAATTGTCTTATTCTTTTCCAAACTGTCAGGTCTGGAATTGTCATCGCTTGCCAGCAGATACTTGGCTATATTATTGCCATAAGCTTCGAGAGCTTCCATATATTTATCAACTTTGGCTACAAATCCTTCGATTAGTTTTATTTCGAATTTGTCCAGATTGTTTCTCTTGGCCCACTCTATCCGAAAAGCACACCATTTTCGAAAAGCCACAGTTATGGCCATCTGGCGGATTAGTATCTCGTACTTCGGTGTGATGTCCTTGAGAATCCTGACCTTGGAGACATCCAGTACTATTGGCTTCTCAATGTTTCCACCACCAATCAATTTGTCATTTTCATATATTCCAGGATTAATCCTTGATTTGGCAGCAACAACAGTACCCAGTCCTATCACAACAGGAGCGATGATACTGGTGTGACCGCCTACAAAGGCATATCTTGTCGGTGCGCCATCGCAGGCCAGGAAGGGAGATTCAATTGACCCTACCACAGTGGAGGGTTTGATCAACGCTCCCACTGTTGCCCCAAAGGGTAGAAAATTGAAATTAATTGTTCCTGATCCAACTTCTGATCCTACTTCAAGGCGTGGACTAGTACCACCCAGCATAAGGACATTGCAGAAGTTGATTAATGATCCCAGGGTTGTCTTATATCCCAGGATCGTTGTTTTCGTATCTACATTGTGGGAACTGTTAGATCCTTCTTCCCAGGCGCTGTGGCCGCGAATCCTTGCCCAGCCAACAGTAGAACATCCATCCAGGAGAACTGAGTCTGCATACTCCCCGGCAGCGAGACTGCAATTCCTTCCGATCAGGCTATTCTTGATAATAGCCGCACCTTGGATTTCAGTTCCGGCTCCAATCATTGTTTCTGCTCCCAGAACTTTCGTTCCCGGACCGAGCACCACTCCTGGTTCTATGTTGTCAAAGCCAACTTCTTCTCCAACGATCACTGATTCCGGTACCAGGACGTTTACTCCTTTTGCGATCAGTTTCTCTACCCGAGCTCGGTTGGCTGCAATGCGGTCATCCACCATTTCTTCCTCCTTGTAACCCTGCTATTGTGTATCCGGAGCGCTCCAACACATTTTTCAACAATTCCAGTTGTGATATGACGTCTTCAAAGGTTTCCAGTGTCACAGCAGCGAGGCCCTTCATACGGCCGGATTTCAAGAGTTCTTCAAGGTATTTAATTTCCGGTTGTCCTTCCTTATTGATGGGATGATGTGTGTCATGGGCCAGGCCGTCTTTTCTTCCGGCACCGGACATGTGTATCTCAAAAACCTTTTGCAGAGGCAGCCTGTAGAT
>Ga0222658_1001569_pt1 | contig 9951 bp, 9 predicted proteins | sample AntAcemetagen476_FD_179830 | JGI IMG/M metagenome (GOLD analysis project Ga0222658, IMG submission 179830) | Saline water microbial communities from Ace Lake, Antarctica - #476 | ecosystem: Environmental > Aquatic > Non-marine Saline and Alkaline > Saline | place: Antarctica: Ace Lake | collected... | reverse complement strand
CAGACGAGCGAGAAACCAAAACCATCCAAACCAATCCCTTCTGGGGACTGAAGCATACGCTCACACGCATGGGATTCCGTGATGCAGGTACAATGAACATCGATGAAGCACTGTACCATATAGGACGACTCAATGGCTAATTTGCAGATAGAACTTCAACTCGACCTGACACCCTTCAAGGAAGGGCTCAAGGGTGCGCTGCGACTCGGAGAGAATTTCTCTTCCCAGTTCCAGGACTTACTGTCCGGCGTAACCGTTGAAGCTGATCTGTCTCAACTCGACCAAATCGCTGACGAAGTTGAAGCTGAGATCACCGGCATAGAAGGTGAAGCGACTATTACGGGCGACGGCTCCGAGGCAATAGATGAAGCTGAAGATGTAGAAGCTGCTGTCGATGCAATCCCTGATGAAAAAACTCTCACTATAAATGCTGAGGGCGATGCACTCGATACACTCGGAAATCTGTCTCTTATTTACACCGGACTTATGCAGGCAGGTCAGCAGGTCATGGGAATGTTCGGAGGGCTTACAGAAAAAGCCAACGTCCAGGAGGATGCTGAATATTCTCTCAAAGCTGCGCTGAGAAATACCGGACTGGAAGTAGACAATAATCTTTCCAAGCTGAAAAATTATGCGTCCGGACTTCAGGAGATCACACGATACGGAGACGAAGCTATACTCATGGGAACTGCATTGGCGCAGAACATTGGCAAGTTTGCAGCCGAGGATCTTCCGCGTGTTCAGAAAGCAGCCATCGGGCTTGCTTCCACCTACAAGATAGATCTGCAAACTGCCTTCCAGATGATAGGACGCGCAGCAGCTGGTCAAACTCAAATGCTCACACGTTACGGTATTGTTATTGATATGACAAAATCCAAAGAGGAGCAGTTCCAGCAGGTGCTTGAAAAAGGCATCGATGGTTTTGCTATAGCTGAGGAGATGGCTGAGAATACCTCCGGTGAAATGGAGCAGCTCGGCAATGTATTTGGAGATCTCCAGGAGAAGATCGGCGACCTGATGAAGCTGGGGCTCACACCCTTGCTGCCGATTTTCGAAGGAGCAATATCGCTTGCAGGCGGATTCTTTGATGCACTCACCAAGACACCTCTTGAGAGGACCATCGATGAACTTGAGAGACTTGGAGCGAATGTTGAGACGATCAATAAGCTCAAAAAACTACAACTTGAACTCGACCTTATGGAGCTTCAACACCATCAAAAGAAAAAAGGATATTTGGTAGACGAACAGACACTAACTGGAAAGATAGAAGAATCTCAACAGAATCTAATTAGTTTTAATACTGAACTTGCAGAAATTTACGCAAAATATGGTAAAGAAAATCTGAAAAATCTTGAAGATATGAGCTACGGAAAGATAGTAATGAAAGGTCTTGGCGGTGCAGCATCAGACGTTGTTGCTATTAACGAGGCACTAAATGAGGCACATCAAAAAGAGCTTATTCTATTAAGTAAAATAAATACAGAGAGAAAGAACATTTCTGGTTTAGGTGATCAGCTTGGCTTGATGAGTGAGATAGAACTAAAGAAGCAACAACTTATTGCCCTTACTGAAAAACAGGGTGCTGCAGAGGAAGAAATTGCAAATCTTCCGTCTGTGCCGGATGTCCCGATCGGGATGGAGTTCGAACCATTTTCAGAGGAAGAGCTTGAGCTTGTCGCCCAGGAAGTCAACCAGGCAATAGAAGAACTCGATCTTGATAAAATAGATGTTATAGATCCGGAAAAAATAAAAAGCGATCTCGACCTTGCCCTCGACGATGTGAGGAAGTGGGGATCTGCTGTGTCAGGAACTGTGAACAATATCTCAGGAGCATGGAGCGCATATTATGATCTGCAATCCACAAATATTGAGAATGAATACAACGACAGAAAAAAAGCGATCGAGGACTCCGCAAAATCTGAGGAAGATAAGAAAAAGAAACTCGAAAAGCTTGATGAGGAATATGCAGAGAAGAAAAAGGAGCTTGCTGAAGCACAGAAGCCGGTTCAGATAGGACAGGCAATCAGTAATACTGCCCTCGGTGTAATAAGAGCTTTTGCAGATCCAGGAGGTATTCCCGGTTTAATTCTGTCTATGCTTGTTGCAGCACAGGGTGCGTTTCAAATCGCCACGATCAAAGCCCAGAAATACAATGAGGGAGAGGTTGACATTTTTAGTGAACCTATCGGAGATATATTGGGAGTGCTACAGCGTTACGGTAGTGATGGTATTATTGAGATCAAGGGTCCCGGCACAGATATGTCCGATAGCATACTCGCCTTACTCAGTCGCGGTGAGACAATTACAGATGCAGAAGGCACCAGGAAAAATAAAGGGCCGCTTTCTTACATCAAGAAAGGTGGAGTTATACAAGGATATGCAGACGGAGAAATTGGAATAGAAGAGCGTGGAGCGATGAGCGTGGAGCGAGGTGGATATAGCACAAAGCTTCTTATAGAGCAAAACAGGTTATTGAGGGATAATTTAAAATTTCTCTCACACCTGAAAAACATCGATGATAATACGAACTCAATGCGCAAGGCACGGAGGAGATTCTGATGAGGATTTCACGCAGAGTGCGCAATAATGCGCTACGCAAAGATAAAAAGAACACAGAGTGCGCAAGAATGCGCTTCGCAGAGAAAGAGTGGTATTACGTGGAGAGATCATGTTTGAAGTAAAATTCATACAGGGCTGGAACCTAAGTTTTGGGTTCGATGAAGAGACCGATATCACACCGACCGGTCTTGAACACACAGAGCTGGATCACGATCCCGAGCGCTTCATGTCAGAGGATTTCTTTTTGAGAGAGCCGCGAGAGGCGCGGATCAAATTTTTTAGAACACAATTTTTGCTCGATCACTTTGTCTATCCTCCCGCCGATGAGATCATAAATGTGGTATTATATAAGGATGAGGACGGCAACATAATAGAGGAGAGTCAATATGATCCTGAGACCTGCACAAAGGACGTGGTGGTCAACAGGTATTCGAAGATCATAGTAAAAATACTTGAGGACGACCGGTTGATCTTCCTGGGGCTTGTACAGCTTAATGAGGTGCCGGATGACACAGAAGAAATCTCCATCACATGCACGGACTTTCTCGATCTGTTCCAGTCATATTCTGAGGCGCTTATATATAATGTACCCGGGGAGAACTCATACGGATACTATTTCTCCAAATCAATAGTACAGTCCTTGATCGATATTATTGTGGACACGACCGGGCTCAATCTCCAGTACTCACTTAATGATGACATCTTCATGGAGTGGGTGAGCGACTACACAGTATATTCAGATCCGAATCTTGATCCCGATCTTGTCACCTTCACTGTTCCTCAATACAGCAACTGGGTTGATTACTGGCAGTTCACTAATGTTTTACGAACAGCGTCGGTGCCCGAAGAGTCAGTTGTATTTTACCAGGTATTTGGATTTTGGGTAACATCCGCAGCAGGGGAGACATACTATTGCAGCATCAAATGGAAGAAATATTCACCGATAACCGGCTGGAGCGATGAGCTTGAGACGACATATACACTCGTTGAGGACTTAGGGGTTGGCGGTTATGATAGATTTTTACAGCAGATTGATGACTGGCGTATCGAATGGCTTGCATCGATAGGATCGGGGCAGCTGTTCTTATTGCCTCCTGATTATTTTTATTACGTTGAGGACAATCGCTTGGTACGATTTCGTCAGGAATGGTGGAGCGCTGCGATACCGTACCGGTCCGGCAATCAGAAATATATAGACCTACTTAAGGTGATCACTCTTGTGAATAATCTAACCATCTACCAGGATGGCAACGGGGTTTTTTTTTCAAAACGCACAGACCTCCCTCAGAGCACGGGCGTAGATATCGAAAAAGACACCATCTACAAGCCCTTCCTTCAGAAGGATATTACGCGTGACGAGCTGGAATATGATGCACTCGACATACTCTGGGTCGATCCTGAAGGCGACGAGAACAAACTCAATAAGGAGCATGTGAAAGAAATGTACAATGACATCTTCGGTTCGACTTTCCAAAAGGAAATAGAAGGATATGTACACTGTCCGTCTGAAGTGTTGATACCGGGATGTACGATACGGTTCGTTATGGATAGTTATGTTCATATATTTTTCATTATCTCTGTAAAAAAGGAAGATGTGTGGTATAAAATTATTGCGTACAGGGTAAGCATTTCCGAACTCCAGGTGCTGACTGATCCCGGCTTCCTTTTATACGAAGAAGACACTGCGTTTAAGCTTGCCGGCTACTTTGGAGTGCTTGCGCTTGAGGAGAGTTCATAATGTCAATGTACAGCATCTGGGGATTCGGCACTTTTGCGATAGAGGGCACAAATATGGGCATGATGGTCATATTTGAGGACTCATATTGTGTACTGAGTTTTGAGCGTGTCAGCATCACAAAAGAAAATCTTAATAATGTAGAGATGGAACACTTCAAAGGGCATCGGGCGTATCTCGATGTAGAGATCAAAAGCATGGGTGACAGTTCATATCAGAAACTCATCAAGCTTGCGCAGATTCTCGATAATGGGACCTATAAAATATATCCATTCTATAACCAGTCGATCCCGCTTTCCAAACAGCTTGTGCTCGATCATCAGTACAGAATGAGAGAGACCAGCGAGTTCTCTATCCGTCACAGCAGCAAGTACTTCCAGGTCGGGCAGAATGTCGAGCTGTCATTCAAGGCAAAGAAGCTCGTACAGGAGCGTCCGAAAATACATAATGATGAAGATCTGATCACGATCGTAGGGTCCAGGTTCACGACCTACAATAGAACTATAAAAATTTAGGAGTTATACATGGCAGATAATAGAGTCAGTTTTCCGATAGAGTCCGATGATGTTATTGCAGTTAGATTGACTGCACTGACAGGACTGCTAACTACACTCAACCCAAACCTCACCGCAGGCGGCGTGTTCATCGTCGAGGTTGCTGAGAGTTCTAATATTGCGATATTCATTGCGGGCGCAGCAGCTCCTGATACTACAGAGCCGAACCTGCTTCCCATACCCGCAGACGGCATCCCTACCGGCAACTATGAAGTCAAGACGGCAAATACAAAAACAGGCACACTCTGGGACTGGGATGCGCAGTCAGAGGTATCGAATATTGCGATAGTGAACACCGATCTCAAAGAAATGCTGGATCTGTACGTTGCAATTGCTAAGATCTACAATGCCCTGGATAAGGAAGCTTCCGGCTATGTGCTGGATGCCAGGCAGGGAAAGGCGTTGTCTGATCTTATTACACTCAAGGTGTCCACTACACATCTGGCAAGCAACACCAACGGACATGGGGCTTCCCTCATTGGTATAGAAGATTCCGAAGAGGATTTTGATGCGACTACAGTTGAAGCGGCGCTTGCAGAACTCAAGGATGATATTGAGGCGATTTCTCCGGACATAAGCACCTTCTCGATCAATGTGAGTAGCGATGTTAGGAATACACTCATTCTCTTTTATATGTCGCTTGTTTCCGGAGGGACGACAATATATGGATTCAGTGGATATTTTGTGATAGAGTATTTTTTCAAAAATGATGCAGGATTCCCAAGCGGCATGACAGCATCAACAGAATGGGATACTGATGCGATTGAGCTACTCGGTTATACCGTACTCACGATTGGGTCGACCCAGAGCATGATACCTGTGTCGAAACCGGACTATGATGATGCGCTGTATTCGGGAGGTGAAGAGGACAAATGCACGATAGTGTACCATGTGCGTTACGTCAACGCATGGACAGAAACCTTGTGGTCAGAAAACAAAGTTATAAGCAGTTTTGACCCACCGGAAAATATTGAAGAGCTCCTCGAAGGATTGAAGGCAGACGATATTACTGATTTTGATAATGAGGTGGCTAATAATACTGCCGTAGCAGCGAATACTACCAAGACATCGCTTATATCGATAACAGAAAATAAGGATCTGGATAAAGTAGCAAATATGGAAGTGGGTGCATCAACCAATAAGCACACTACGATCACGGCGAATACAGTGCTTGATTGGAAAGATGCAGGATATATCCCGGTCAGCACATTTGGAGGTGCAGTACAGCTTACGATGCCACCACTTTCTACTGATCATGTTGGGGTAGAGTTCTTTATTAGTCTAATTCAAAGGGATGCTGGTGGGGCAAATCACCTCACAATAATAGCAGATAGTGAAGACTATGGTTTTTCTCTCATAAAAGGCAGTATGAGCGACGATGTGGGTACCATTGAAATGGCATTCTCGAATTGCTCAGTAATTATAAAAAGTGCTTTTCCATCAGCATCTAATCCCGGGTATTGGATCATAGCAGGTGGAAGAAACGTAGAAATTAACGTAATCTAAAGGAGCAATAACATGTCAGACAAAGGAAATGCTTACAGAGACAATAATGGTGAGGTGATACCCGTAGGAAATAAGTTCCAAACCTACGATGCAGCCGACACCCCGAAAGAGAGTCCGTATTCACTCGCAAACAATACGACGGTCGAGATCACTGTGCCTGAACGTGCAGTTGAGATCGCGGTCAAGAGCGATGCGTCTCTTATCATTGGAGAAGCCCAAGCCGATGTAGAAGGTACAGGCAACGGCTATTTCACCACAGTTGAGTATATGTTCATCCCGCTCGGAGTGGGAGGCATGAGCAGTCTCTTCATCCGCAACGAAAGCGGCGCAACTGTGAATGTAGAATTTTTCTTCATAATGGTGTAAAATGATAGCGCTCATATTAAGGATCGGGCTTCAGCGTACGCTGATCGACTATAATTTTCAGATACAGGGACTGCTTCTCTATGAAAGTGGGGAGGCGGTGCGCCTTGAGGACGATTCGGGCTTTATAGAACTGGAGGAACAGTAACATGGATAATAAAAAACTTAGCGATGCGGGGATAGTCGCCCTCACCGCAAACGAGATCACAGAAGGTAGTTTGATATATGTCAGCAAAAAGTCTGGTGCATCTTATGGCGACAAAAAAAGCACCCCGGCAAACCTTATGATCCAGGAAGATGAGACCGATGCTGCAGAATACAGCGGAGGGCTTGCAAATACGAACATAGAAGGCACTCACGACATCAGCGGTTACAGTTTTGTCTCCGCACCAAAAGTCATACTGGTGCCCACCTGTGAGTGGCTGATCTGGCTCAAATCAGTTACCAGCACGGAGATCAAGATTGGTATCGGTGAAGCCGGCAATGTGGACAATATCACATATGATATTCATATAATTCCCAAATAGGAGGAAAACACAATGAAAAGAAGTATATTTATACTGCTTATAGCAGTACTGTTAATTCCTGCGTTTTTGCAGGGCTTTACGATCCGGGATTCTCTTGAAACCCCGAAGGTGATCTCACCGCTTGGAGATTTTACCCGTATTGATGTAGACGCCCTCTACGTAAATGGAGAGGAGTTTATATCATTAAACCAATACTGGGGCGTGGAATGGGATAGCTCAACCGACACCTACACACGGCTTGGCAATTTCTCGGCGTATGACAGCACAGGGCAGACACCATCTACATATCTTCCAATACATGAGAGCATGCGCAGATGTGTTGTTGCAGATGTAGGCACGGTTGCCTACTACCTGGACCCGTATAATAGCAATCTAAAGGCAGATGGAAGTGCTGCCAATCTTGATGGAACAGATGGGCAGGTTATGGTTGAGATACCGACATTCTACTATAAGACATTGTGGTCTGGAGATAAGCGAAGATTTTACTGCTCGGAGGATTCAATAAGTGGATTTTCTAAATGGGATAAAAACTATGTAGGAGCATTTGAGGCAGCCGTATCAGACAATGGTGTAATCTCCGATGGAGACGTGAGTGTGAATACTACCGAGGACACGCTTTGCTCAGTTGCAGGATATAAGCCAGATTCCGATGACCAGCTATACGAATATAGAACTATTGCAGAAAACAGGGGTACTGGCTGGCATTTGTTCGACTATCGCATCTCTTTCATCGTACAACTACTCTACGTGATTGAATATGCAGATTTTGATATACAGACCACTATAGGTACTGGCAACACATCATATGATGCGTGGAGTTATGCCAATAATATTGCAGACTGCGGTTTGTCGATCTCCGATGGCAATTATAGTAATGCAAGCGACTCGGCAGCAGCAACCTGCGATGATGCGACTGACGTTAATGGGACTGATGTTTTTCAATACTCTTCCTATAGAGGCATTGAGAATATTTATGGCTCTTTATGGCTCTTTATGGATGGCTGCGCTGTAGATAACGATTCAGTTGGTGCAACGGCAGACAGCATGTATTCGGAGTTATGGGTATCTTATGATATTGATGATTATTCATATCTAACAAGCTCACCAGCAGAAGACAGTGTTTCTACGTATTTCACTATGAAGGGACACCTTACTGAAGCAGACGGATATATTGGCGATATTCTTGAGGGAACATTTTTCCCGACCGAGACACTTGGTTCATCCTCAACTTATTTATGCGATTATTTCTATACATACTTTGATGATGATCCAACTTCTGGCTTACGTGTTGTTCTGCTCGGCGGTCATTCGGCTTACGGTTCGACGGCTGGCGTTTTCTGCGTTGGTTCGGATAACGCTTTCTCGCATGACTATCCGAGTATCGGCGCGCGCCTTTGTTTCAAACCATAAATTTTAACAAGCTTCTGTGTCGACGTGTTGTTCTGCTCGGCGGTTTTTCGTTTGGCGGTTGGCGGGCTGGCGTTTTCGGCGTTTCTTCGGGTGGCGCTTTCTCGGCGGCCGTTCCGTTTTTCGGCACGCACCTATGCTTATTTTTTGTGCTATTATACATAAGCTTTGCCACTTGGCAAAACACAAAGCAGAGATACGTCCTGAAAGAGAAAATTGATGTACCGAATCACATTCTAAAGGAGAAGGGTGATGGGCTGGGTAAAGCTACTTGATACCCTCAACATAGCCGCCGCAGATATACCAGCTCTGACAACAGCGAAAATATCGGATTTCGCCACAGGCGTTGCCGGGAATGAGGCGGTAATAGCGAACACCGCTAAAGTAACTAATGCAAGTCATACTGGCGATGTTAGTGGTAGTGGCGCATTAGTCATTGGTGCTGATAAAGTTAAAAATACACATATAGATTGGGGCGCTGGAGCTGGACAGGTTGATGCTGATGATCTACCAGCATCTGCAACTAAAAAATGGGCTGGTGAAACAGGTGCAGATGTAACAGATATAACTAATGTATTAGCTGTGTTAAATGGTACATATTTTGCAAACGAAGGTGGTAGTGTTGTACCCAAAGCTATATATGATGGTTGCCTTGAAGCAAAAGAACGGGCTGGATGTGATATTGGTAAGGCAATTGATAGAATTTTATATAGATGTGGGGCTATTAATAGGGATACCATCTATGAAAATGAACTTTTAGCAGGATATTATATTCACAGTATTGTTATTAAAAACACTGATAAAGAAAATGCACAAGCAATATCAATAGGTGATAATGCGATGACTGAAATTTGGGCTGATACGATTCCTGCTGATGGTAGTGTTGTTATTTTAAATACTGATTTAACAAATAGTATTTTTAGTGTAAGTGCAGATCGGGATATTGCAATCTTATCTGCAGGTTGGCATGAAGGAATAGTCTTTGCAATAACAATGATGAAGATTTACTATGAGGGGTAAAGAATAAAATGTTATATTTTATAGGTGGAATAAGCACACAATTAACACCAATAATATAGTATAATTTTGGACAAACCGCTGTCAATTTTAGTATTTTGACAGCGGTTTGTCAGTAACTTTAGCTAACAAATTTCACCGAATGTGGATAAAAACAGGCACTTATCCACAGTTTTGGACAAACCCCGTGTCACAAATTGACAAAATGAGTGTCAGAATATACCATGGATGGTCATAGCCGGGCCACCAGTATCGCGCACCATTTGGATCTGCATAGGTGTAT
>Ga0222658_1001568_pt1 | contig 9954 bp, 12 predicted proteins | sample AntAcemetagen476_FD_179830 | JGI IMG/M metagenome (GOLD analysis project Ga0222658, IMG submission 179830) | Saline water microbial communities from Ace Lake, Antarctica - #476 | ecosystem: Environmental > Aquatic > Non-marine Saline and Alkaline > Saline | place: Antarctica: Ace Lake | collected... | reverse complement strand
ACCACCGCCGTGCTTAAATATAATCATCATATTCTTTAATGAATCAGTTAATGATTCCATATTATCTTTTACTGGTAATACAAAACAGGCATGTAATAATCCTTTCTTCTTTCCAGCATTTCTTAGACATGGTGAATTAGGTAAGAACTTACCATCTCTCATTAGTTTGTTTAATCTCTTTCCAAACTTGGTATCTCCTAAAGATAATGCTCCAGATACTCTTTTAAATACATCATATGGTTGTTCCCCTTCTCCACAATATCTACTGCGTAATAAATTCTTTGCGTTTTTTGATAATGCCATTATTCGATTCCTCTCTTTATAGACTAAATTTATACATTCGTTCTATCTCATCAATCACTTTTGATAATCCAGCTTTCTTTTCTGCAAATACTAATCCTAATGTTTTATGACAACTACTACAAATCTCTTTTCTATCTATATCAAATTTTTTATTGATCCCTAATGGTTTAAAAAATACACTCTTCAATTCTTCTTGAAGTTCTATTAGATCAGTTTCTTTAATAGAAATTAAAACAAACTTTTCTTCATGAATCGGGCTATCACATATATCACAGAATGAAACATCCATTTATTTTCCTTTCTTATGTTTTTTATAAGCTTCCTTGCATTCTTCGCAGAAATAATGGTTTCCATTCTTATCTACTATATGATATTTCCAAGCTTTCATCTTCTTGCATCCAGAACAAAATTTCATTGTAACTCCTTTAAATATAGAATCAAAGTTCTCCCTAAATTTCTTTCTTCCATCTTTTATTGAACGATCTACATCACCCTTACCTGATTGGTTACTACCAATTTGCATATGGCCTTCAAATTTCATTTTTTTACCTTCCTTATCATATTAGAAATAAAGTTTCCTTTTCTCTTTTTTATTAAGCTAGTATAACCACAAACTAAACAAACTCTATTACCTTCTTTTGTATCTATTAATCTATCTGAATCACATCTTTTACATTTCATTTTATTTATCTTCATCTATATTATATATTATTTTATATAAGTAATTCATCAGAATCTAACTTAATTCCTTCTTTAGCATCTCTTCTTCCTTCATCTGTTATCTTACCAGCTACTATATAAGTGCAATTATGAACTACAAAATCTTTAGCAATAAAACTTTCATCTTCTTTTACAGATAAATTATATCTTTTTTGTAATTTAATTAATTTTTTCTCAATTTTAGAAACTCTACACCATTCATAATTAAATTGATTATTATGATTCTTTAATAAATTTTTTAAAAATAAACTATTTTTTTTCTTATTTAATATAATCTTTGCATCCAAGTGGAATACATCCCAACCTAATTGTTCTAATTCTTTATTTCTTTTCTCATCTTCTTTTCTTCTCAATGAATGATAATAACCGTCACATTCTATAATCAATTTTAATTCCGGGAAAGCAAAATCTGCAAAATAATATCTTACTCTATTTAATTTATCCCTAACTAATCTTTTAACAGGATATTGTTGTATAAAATTATCAATACCCAATTCTAAAAGAACTCCTCTTGTAAATCTTTCTAATTTAGAATCACCGTGATTTTTTTGCCCCCGAATTTTAGCTGCTTTTTTCATGCTTTCTGGATTTTGAAATGGGTGTAATCCTAATTTAGCAAGCTGTTTCATTTTTTGTCTTGCTTTCAAAGTCGTTTTAAATCTATCCCTGATTCCTGATTTATATTGACTAATATTTGTTTCTGATATTGATTTACACATTCTATTTCTTATTTCTTCATCTTCCCATTGTTTATGAGTATTATATTTACTTCTATGGCTTTCTGAACAAAAATTATGCTTTGAACCAGGTATTTTTTTATTGCAATATTTGCATTTAGAAGCCAACATTAATATTTCATCGTTCGTTGTCAAATCTTGTGCTTCTACCCACCCTCTTTTAGTTAAAAATGGGTGTTCTGATGTAACATTTAGATTGTAATTACCTGTCTGAGTATATTTATCATATTGAGTATTAATTGTATACGTAATAGCATTTTTAGAACAACTTCTAATTATTTTAGTAACTTCTTTAAATCTTCCTTTGTGTGTTAGAACAAAATCGCCTTTTTTAATTTTATTGATTGGTTTATACCCGTTAATAGTATATATTGGAACATTCCAAGATGTCAAACATCTACAAGCTACATGCAATGGAATCAATGGTGCATTATCTACTGGAAACTTTCTTCCGTCTAAATCCATACAGTCATCACAAACTCTATCATCACCTGCTGATAACCATTCTACTTGTTTTATTCCTGTTCTTCTATATGCATCTAATCTTCCTTGATTGATTGCTCTTGATGATTCTGTTCTAGCTATCATCTCTGCATATCTCTTTTGAGGTATTATATATTGATACCCAGTTCTTACTTCTTTACCATTTACTATCTTAGGGGCTACTTTTACTATTTTAGGACCTATTTTTATTTCTCTTAATCTTCTAGCTATCTCATATGGATTAACTCCTTCTGTTACTCCAGCTGCTACTACTCCTTTTACATGTTGGCCTAAACTATTTGATATATGTAGTAAATTTTGAAATGCTAATTGTCTATATGCTGCTGTTTCTCTAAATAATTGCCAATCAGCTTCGTTACTTGGTATTCCTAAATCCCCTAAACCAACACTCATTCCTTGCCCATATCCTACCCCTAAGATACCCCACAATCTAGGTTCATTATGAATTCCAAATACTGCTAATTCTTGATTAAATATTTTCTCATATATTAAATAATCTGCTGCACTTAATGCTTTTATACTAATTGATTTTTCTTCAAATCCTTTATGAATATCTTCTAATAAAATTACTATACCTAATTCAACTACTTGTCTTATGTAATCATCAACAAATTTAACCATCTCATTTATTACATAGCTATCATCTATTAGTTTTTCAGCTAGTTCTTTTCTAACCATAACTATCTGTTTACTCCAATCTCTAAATGAAGGATAATCTAGCTCATCTTGATAAGCATCGAGTTGATTATCTAACTTTACCAATTGTATAAACTTTTTTATTGTTATCATTTTATTTCTTTGGGGCCAGCGAAAGGACTTGAACCCTTAACATTCTCATTACAGGTGAGAAGCTCTGCCATTGAGCTACGCTGGCTATTATCTTAAGCATTGTGTTCTTTATTTCTTTTTCAAGAACGCATAAATCACTAGACCAACTAACAGTATCACAAATATCCCGTACATCATCTTAAACCTCCTCTGTTATTTCTTCTTTAATTGGTTCACTTGGTTTTAATAACGCATCTATTCTACTTTTTATCTCTCCTAATTTATCTTTATGTTGAGCTTTACCTAACTCTTCAGATATTTGTTGAAGTTGATTAACCATTACTAATTGGTCTCCTCCCTCTTCTAATCTATCTAATCCTATCATTGCTCTTGCTTCATTAATTGTTATTACACCTAACTTACCCATCTTATCAGCTTTATCCACATTCTCTTCTTGAGATGCTTCTTGAGGGGGTTCTATATACCCCATCTTTATATCATCATATCCAAAACCTTGTTGAATTAATACATCCGTTAAGTGATGTGTTTCTAATTCAATCAAAGGTAATACTGCATCTGACTTAAATTGCTCTCTTTGCTGTTCTGAATTTAGTTTACCTGTGTTAGCAGTTATAACTCCTAATACTATCGGTTGTAATCCATAAACCGCCATTATCTTGACAAGTATCCATTGTTGATACTCCATGAATTGCATCTCTTGCTGAGATTCAACTACTTTAGTAAATTTAGCATCTACTGATGTTAATACTAATCTTGCTCCTTTCTTTCTTGCCTGCATTTTCCAAAAGTTCTGATTCTTTTGTAACTTCTTAGAACTCATACCTGGAAATGATAATACACCAGATATCATTCCATCATTATCCAATCTTCTTCTATTCATTATAGCTGCAGTTATATCTGATTGAACTGTATCATATAATGTTTCTATTGGAGATAATCCATATACTCTACCCGCTGTTGGATATTGTACAAAGTAAATTAATTCACTTTTAGAAAATTCTGCATCTGGTTTTCCAGAAGTATTATTCTTATAAAAGTAATATGCAGGTTGGTTATCTTTAAAATTACCATTCTTATCTACATTTATCTTTATGTTTACTCCTGCTACATCATAAAGTTCTACTGGCAAGTTACCTTTTTTCTCAACTGCTTTTTGAAGTTCAGTTAATTGTTTTTTATATCCTTTAGATTTATTCTTTAAATCTTCGATCTCAATATCTAAATTTTTACTGATATCTTTATCTGTAGTTACCTTTCTATTTAATGTTAGTTGCATTAATTCTTTATTTAACTCTTTCAAGGAAGCTCTAACTTCTGCTTCACCTGAATTAGCAAACACTATCTCTAATGCACCTGCATCATATACTAAAATATCTTTTAAATATTTTCTTCTAATATTATCAAAGGATTCTATCTTATCATTTGGGTTTTCTAACAATGCTGTTACTTCATCAATATGTTTCTGGGTTTCTGGTGATATAGCATCTGAAGATTCCTTTGGTACTGCTACTATTCTATACTTAACTACCTCTTTAATTATCTTGTCAACGCAAGCTCTTACCCATTCATCTTGAACATAACACTCCCACATCTCTGTAGTAGTTAGTCCAGTCTTTTGCATTATTCTATTTACATATACATCCCCATAACCAATTCCCATTATAGACGATTCATCTATAGGTACTTTTGAAGATTTCTCATCAAAATCATCTCCTGGAATTAAGTCAGGGTCTTCTTTTCTTTTCTTCGGTCTTCTAAATATCATCTCTTCTCCTTATAGCTCTACCCCTAGCCAATCTCCCTCTAGTTCTATAGCTGATAAAGCTTTTATTGAAGCTCCGGCCAAAGCGTCAGAGTTATGAACAAAAACTCCTGCAGAGAGAGCAAAATTATGTGTATCTTCTACAACTAAATCATAAATTGGTTGGGTGGTTTTAGTTAGTTTTTGAATTTGAATTATTTTATGATTCTTCTTTTTCTCTTTTGCTTTTATTGTATTTATCCTTCCAATTTCTTTAGAATGTAAAGGACTAAATACTCCCCACAATTTTAATCTTTGTCTAATAACCTCTTCACTACAATTCAAAAGTTTCCCAATATCTTTAGGGGATTTTTTATCTTTTAAATATTTAGTAGTTATATCTTCTTTATATAAATTTATATCAAATCCTAATCGTATTATTGATTGCTTTTGTGCTGCTTCTCTTATTGATTTACTTGTTTCTTTTGTTAACCCCTTGCACCAACTCCCATCACCTCTTCTAGCGTCTGCTCCTGCTTGAATAAACTTCTTCATTCTTTCATCTTTATAACCCTTAAAATCAGATTTCTGAACCCACCTTGTACATTTTATTAAACCTAAACCTATTAACTTTTGTGTTTTTTTCATAGATTTTGAATGTTTATCCCTTCCTTCTTTTGATATATTAAATAAATGTGCCCCTTTATGTAATTTCTTTAATTTTTCAGGGGTAGATAATAAACCATGTAATCTAGAATGTGCTTTTAATGTCATTAATTTTAAATTATCTGGAGAATTATCCAACTTATTAAAGTTATAGTGGTGTACTAATTCTTTATTATTATTTGGGACTCTTTTAGCAAATTGTCTATGTTCATAATGCCAACTATCCTCAAAAGGATTATAAAACATTCTGTATCCTTTTAAATGATTTTTATTAATTTTTCTATATAGTGGCATCATAGAATCACCTATTTTTAAATCTTTTGCTTCTTTATATATCCCATTTTTTAACATAAATGGGTGGTTTAATGTACAAGTAATAGTTTCATTATTATCTAATTTAATTTTAATAAATTCTTTACTGTACCCAGATTTAAAAACATTCTTTATTTTTTTAGGAACTACTTTCTTTCTTTTTAAGTCTATTGAATAAATATAATTTTCTTTTCCTTTATCTTGTTCTACTATTAACTCTTCAAATGATAAATCTCTTCCATCAACTAAAGAAACTTTAGTACCCCCTACAAAACAACAATCTTTACTGCCCTTATCGTTTGCTTCTTCTATAGAACGTCTTTGTGAGACTTCTGGGTGGTCTACTTTTCTATCCACATTTATTAACTCATTTAATTCTCTTAATAATACTGGATAATTATAATAATCTAATCTCTTTGAGTAGATTAATTCTTTTGTTGTTTGGTAAGCTTCATCTGTTCTATCTACTGATAATAGTTCTGCATTTATTCCACTCTTATTTAATAATTGAATCATTTCTATTGAACCAAAGGAGTCAGCAGTTACGCCCCCTATTGGAAATCCCAAATTGTGTAACTTAAATATAAAATTTCTAATTAATTCAAAATCTAATTCCCCTCTATCACCTTTCAACTGCATTACTAAATCTAAATATATACCTACACCCATATCCTCATCTTCAGGATTTATTAAATATGGATGTACTAAAGCAATACCTCCGCAGTCTCCACCTTCTTTACCTTTGGCTAAATCTAAGTGAATAAAGTATTGTGTATCTGAGTGTCTTGCTTCTAATAATTTTAATTCTATTTCTTCAATATGCGTTCTTGTAACTACTTCTTTTAAATGATCTAATCTTTGAATTGAATAAGGTCTAAACCATGATTTAAATTCTAGTTCGTTTAGATCAGCTACGTGTATCATATTACCTATATATGGGGCTTCTCTTTCTAAGTTAACATTCTCTACTATCTTCTCTGGGTACTTAAAGAATCTATTACCTAATCTTTCAGATAATATATTACCATATCTTCTTGCTGCATCTTCTGGATTCTTAGCAAATGCTCTATTAAAATCTTCTCTTGTTTTATCTGGCCTTACTTCCCAAGTTGTCTTTCTACTTCTATATACTCTTTCTTCTAACTCTGATTGCTTCCATCTATAATTCATAAAATCAAATTCATTTCTTAAATAAGATAACAATATAATACGTACAGGTGAATCATCTTTATTCCCCCATCTTGATTCAGCTGTAAACCATAAGTTCTCATAAAGCTCTTTTGCTTTACTTGGTTTAAACTCTGCTATTTCATCAAATATTGCTATCAAAATATTCTTTCCCTCTCCTGTATATTTCTGGCTGTTCAAACTATATGCTGTTATATTCTTTTTAAATAATACCTTTGATGTTTGAACATCTTGCCCATCTCTTAAATCCATTCCCTTTTCAGCAAACCAATTCCTACCTGTCTTTGGATTCTTTACTAACTTAACTGCTTGAGATAATCTTTTAAAGAATACATCTTTAGCATGGACACTTGATAAACTTACATTAATTAAATCTATTGGTTCATTATCTGCAAAGTTAAAATACTTCTGAGGATTCCTTAAACACATTAACCAATATGAGGTATATAATATTATCCTTAAACTTATAAAATCTTTCCCAGAATTATGATTTACAATATCATGAGCAATATAATTATGAGTTTCAGGAACATTCAAATCATAATAATCTTGTTCTCCGATACACTCTATTGATTCTATTTCATCAAATTTTATCATAATTGTCGTTGAATTAATAGCTATCTTATCTGTTTCTTTTAACTCTCCTAGCGTCTTCCATCCATCTTTAGTATAAAATTTATGTTCTTTACTTACTATAATTTCTTTACCAGATTTTGTTTTAACTTTATATAATTTAGTAGTTCCTTTCTTAAATGGTATACCTGTTTCTTTAACTACAAATTTATATGTCCCGTTTTCTTTAATCATAGAACGTACACTTATTTTTAATTTTTTATCTGCTAATTCTTTTATCGTATATTCTTTACCCGTTACTTCATCTTTTAATATTGTATCTCCTGCGACACATCCTTCTCCCCATAGTAACAAATACTCTATATAATTTCTTAACCACTCTTTACCATCCCCGAATAAATTATCAAATACATCTAATTGAGGTTCCGATAATCCTGGTTGCAGCCAATTAGTAAAGAATTCTTTAGGGGATACCGGTTCTTCTTCCCATATACCAGCTGAATTCTTATTGATTTCAACATCAAGTCCTTTTAGAAGTTCAGTATAAATTAGGGTATTCATATATAATAAAGAAAAGAAATATGCCTGATATATTTATACTGAATGCTTAATTTGCTTCTTACCTTTATTAGCTTTACCTACCTCAATATTTCTTTCATATCCAGCATGACTCTTTAAATCTTCTAATCTTTCTTGCTGTTCTTTCTGGTATTTTTTATTATTAGTCCACTTCTCTCTGTCTTTATCCCATCTTTTCTTTAACCTAATCTTTGTTGGGTTTGTCCCATTGCTTTTAATTGTCATTTGTTCTCCTCATTTAATATTTTAATAGCACAATCTATACAACAAGCATGTTTTGTTATTTGTGTTCTATGTTCATCTTCAAAATACAACTCTTGCCAACTAGCCTCATCCCTACCAAAATATATTTTTCTAAAATCTTTTTCTCTTCCACAAGCATCACATACTATTTTATGTATCTCACTCATTTCTTCCCCCTTAATTTATATTTAATATAATCTATAAAATCATATATTGGAAAGATTATATATGAAGATACCCAAGATACCATTTTTATTCCTATACTAACTAGATCATTACATTCTGTATGCTTGAAACAAGTTAAACATCTACCACAAAGTAAACAAGTTCTATGCTTTGCTACATATTCATCTATTACACATTTGCTTTCTACTGTTGTGCATTTCTTATGTTCTATCCATTCTCCTCCACCTTCTTCGCAACACCTAACTAAACAACCACACTTTAACCGCTGGAAAGGTTGTTCAGTTTTTAATTTAGTTAATTTCATTCTACTTCTTCTTTCCCTCAATATACTTTATCACATCACCTACTGTTTTAAGCTGATCTGCTTCCTCATCTGATATTTCAAATCCAAATACCTCTTCTAATTCCATTATTACTTCAACTCCGTCTAATGAATCTGCTCCTAAGTCTCCTACTAATTCTGAACTATCTTTTATTTCATCCAATTTAACATTTAATTGTTCTGAAATTAAGTTTATTACCTCTTCTCTTATTGTCATATCATCTCCTTATAGCCACCTGACTATTGGTTCTTTTGTATTGTTTTTATACCAAACAAACCAAGCGAAAGCCATTGTACTGCTTGCCATCTTTTTACCAGTTAATTCGTCTATATCACTACCGTTTCGTAACGGTTGTTGCCTTGATTTAAACACATAGATATATTTCAATGGTGTTTTTTCCATTATACTTGCTCTTTTTTTACCTTCCAACGCTTGTAATTTCCCAAATAAAAATACTTTTTCAGTTGCAATATCAAGTGATTTGACCATAAATTCTGTGAATAAACTAAATGGTGGATTTGTTATAACTGTTTTATATTCTCTGTCTGGTTTCCAATCTAAAAAATCAACACCGCCAGTACCATACCCCCTATAAATTAAATCATTATTAGTAACATCACCACCTAACAATTTTGATATATGACCTTCTCCACAACAAGGCTCTAATGCTGGGAAAGTTACTTCTTCCACAGAAAGCAACGACTTAGTGCTATCTTGGTGTGTAGCATAATAATCGTTAACAACTCTACCTCTACTTGGATTACTGCCAACTATTTTATTTCCCTCTTTCATATCATCTCCTTATATGGATTCATAATTTATCTCCTTTTCTTGTATAGTTAAACAACTAATACATACACCTTGAGTTTTATTGTCTTCAATAACATCAGACCAAGATGATTTATTATCCTCCGTTAATGCTACTCCACATCTTGCACATGCTGGAATCTCATTATCACAGAATGGCTCTACTATTCCCCAAGCTGTTTTAACTCCTATATCTTTCATCTTACTGCCTCCAATAGTTTTTCTTTAGTAACCCATTTATCTTCTGTACCACCTAATCTCTCAGGTTTTATAAAATCTCTCG
>Ga0222658_1001566_pt1 | contig 9966 bp, 7 predicted proteins | sample AntAcemetagen476_FD_179830 | JGI IMG/M metagenome (GOLD analysis project Ga0222658, IMG submission 179830) | Saline water microbial communities from Ace Lake, Antarctica - #476 | ecosystem: Environmental > Aquatic > Non-marine Saline and Alkaline > Saline | place: Antarctica: Ace Lake | collected... | reverse complement strand
CCACGATTTGAGGTTGGCCAGAGAAAGGATAATGATAAATATTAATTCCCGGATAAGTGTTTACTTCCAAAACTACTCCATTTTCTTTCTTTAAGTTTTTTTTAGGATCCTTAATAATAAAGTCGGCGGCAGCAAATTTTAAATTTAAAACTTTGGCAGTTTTAATAGCTGTTTTTAAAATGCTTGGATGAAAGTATGATTTTTTAAAAGTTTTTGGCATTCCTCCTGTTGACCAATTAGATGTTTCCGTAAGAAAAATCTTTTTATCTTTTGAAAAAACAGAATTTAGTTTAAAACCTTGCTTGGAGATAGTTTCTTTTAACTTCTTAAAATTTCCAAATTTTCTTAAAATAGCAACATTATTTTTCTTATTCAATGCAGTTCTTTTGTTATTTTCATTCGCAATGAGATTTTCCAAAGTATCTTTCCCTGTACCGATAACAAAGGGCAAAAGACGGGAAACGATACCAATAATTTCATTCTTTAGTATTAAAAAACGATAATCATCACCCTTTATAAATTTTTCAATAAGAACATCTTTATGAAAATCAAAAGCTTTTTTAACAGCGTTTTTAAGTTGTTTTTCAGAATTAATATTGGTAGTTATTCCTTTTCCCCGACCGCCAACAGATGGTTTGATTACCAAGGGATATTTTGGCAGTTTTGCGTTTTTTAGTTGACTTAGAGAGTTAATGCAAGTTCCTGGAGCAACAGGAATTTTTTTTACTTGCAACGTTTTTTTAGTAATACATTTATTTCTTGCTATAGCAACGGCTGAATCAGAATTTATTGGAACCATCATATTTTTTAGAAGGATTTTTTTATTTTTACTAATAATCTCTGCTATTCGCTGTTTTTTATCAAGAATCTTTATTTTCATTCTCAATTTACTGGCTGTTTCTAAATAAATGGAAAAACTATTGGTATTTTTTATCGAAATGTAGGGCATAGTTTTTTAGATAATTAATTTAATTTGAATTATAGCTAATTTATTAAGTTTTTGCTTCGGCAGTTAGTTAACATCAATTTTTTTTACTTGATATTTTTTCCGAAATAGAATTAAACTAAATTAGTGTATTAGAGAATTGTTCTCAGCAAAGGAGGTGAGAAAAATATGGCGGTAAAAAAAGTGCAGTGTGACTGTGTGTTTTGCGGGCATCCGATAGTTAAATTACTGGTGGAATTTTACTGTATAATCTGGGGAATTATCGGTTTGCTTTTTTCAATAGGTATAATCTGGGGATTTGTTAAATTTAAGACATTTGAGAAAAATGGCTTATTCAAAGGAATGATGGCCGGAGAAAAACAGGAAATGTCGATAAAGAGCAAATGGATGAAGTAAATAAAAAAAATATTTTATGGAAAGACTATTACCGTTCAGCTTTAGGCAGGGAAGGAAGGGCAATTATTGGTTTAAGTTATTGGCTAGGAGGGAAAAAATTAAAAACATCAGCTTCCGTAGCTAACAGAAACAAGCTAAAAACAAAAATGATTATTGGCAGAAGAGATTTGAAAGGGATATATAATTAAACCCTAAGAAATAAGAAAATAGTTTTTCGCAATTTTTGGAATTTTTATTTTAAGATTTTATATTTAAATCTTATCGTTTATCGAATCCAGATATGATTTCAAAAACTGTTGAGCTCCACTCATCTCGCTCGTTCCAGAAGTAATTCCCGGACATCTATTAACTTCCAACAGATAGAAAATATTACTATTTTTATCAACTACAATATCCGATCTTGACCATGATAAACCCAGGGCTTTATTTGCTTTTACAGCCATATTTTTAATTGGTTTTGGTATGTCTTCAATTTTTACAAATACTTCTTTTGCTCCATTACATGTATTATTTCTGAATTCATTATTTCTAGGATAGCTTTTTTCTGCTGAAATAACTTTTCCATTTGCAACAAGAACACCCCAATCAAAATCGTTAGAAATAAATTTTTGGAAGAGATATTTTCTATACTTTGGCAATTCAAGCATTTTTTTTAATAATTCCTTGCGATTTTTAATATAAGCTGAGTATTTCCCTCGTGATCCTTTTGTATCCTTAATAATAAGCGGGTAGCCGCAAGTTTTTTCAATTTCCCCTATATAATTAATGATATGATGAGTATCTACAAAAAAAGTGTCTGGAGTTAATATATTACTGAAAATAAAGCTCATCTGATCAGTAATTTTTGATATGCTTTTTTCAACATAGGTATGAGGAGTTTTAAAATGATCCAAGTATAATTTTACAGCATACGCTAAATCTCTTGATTCCCAAAATGAGGAAAGCCAGATTGCGGAAAATTTTTTAATATCAATACCCAAGTGCACTAAACGGACGTTACTATCTTTGAATCGAAATTCAAGATTACGATAACTTCCTTTTACTAGTTTTATATTAGTCGAATTGCCTTCAACTATTTCTTCAATATTATTTACTGAGGGCAAAACCAGCAGATTTGTTTTTATAATCATAAAATCCATCCTAAAATATAAGAAACTTTGCGTAAGTGTGTTTAAGGATTGTGTCAGAGAAGAACTACACTATAACAAATTTTTTATTGGAACGATCTATAAACATAAACTTATTATATGATAATAGGTTTTTTTAATCAAGCCTTAGTTTATATTAGTAAAAACTGATAGTCGCATATTGCAAAAAATTTATATAGAATTAAAACAGATGATGATATCTATTTTAAAATTATACCTGATTTTATTATCCTTGATTGCCGAAGATTATTTTGATGGCCTTAAAGCTCAGGAATTTGAAAAAAGAAGATAAAAGAAAAATAAAATGGACAGAACATAAGCAATTGAAAAAAGAATTGGGAATTTAGTTTCTTCTTCAAAATTTTCTTACTTGATATTTTTCCCGGAATAGAATTAAATTAAATTGGCATATTAGAAAACTGCTCTTAATATTCATAATGCAAAGGAGGTGAGAAAAATATGGCGGTAAAAAAAGTTCAATGTGACTGTGTGCTTTGCGGGCATCCGATAGTTAAACTGCTGGCGGAATTTTACTTTGTAGTCTGGGGAATTATCGGTTTGCTTTTTTTAATAGGCATGATTTGGGGATTTGTTAAGTTTAAGACTTTGGAGAGCAATGGTTTATTCAAAGGAATGATGGCCGGAGAAAAACAGGAAATATCAGTAAAGAGCAAATGGATGAAATAAGTAAAACAAGCAGGAAAAAAACAATCTTCTTTCTTTTTTTCATATTTTTAGTGGCTGCAGCAACTTCTTTATATTTCTTCTTCTTTTTTAAAACAGATGCCATTGAAAAGTCTTTTCTCCCTATCAAAGAAATTCAGCAGCAAATTTTCCTCAGAAAAAAAATCAACAATATGAGTTTGGAAGAAAAAGCCGCTCAATTAATGTTTATTGGCGTTACTCCTGAAGAATGGGAACAAATAGGTGATTGGAAGTATTCTGCCGGCGGTTTGTTGGTCAATAAAACCTGGGCAGATATTGTTAAAAATAATGGGCTTATTGATTTGGAAAGCCAAACAGCCAGCAAAAGCGCGATTTTGCCCTTTTTCGGCGCTGATCAGGAAGGAGGCGAGATTTGCCGGTTTGACTGGCTGGATTGTAGTTCACAAAAGCAAACAGAAAACCAACAACAAGCTTTTATGATAGCCGAAACAAGAGGAGTGGATTTAAAAAAACTCGGCATCAATGTTGTTTTTGCTCCGGTGCTGGATATTGCCGAAAATAATAATGATTTTATCTGGAAAAGAACTTTTAATTCCAATGATGAAAAAATAACAGCTTTGTTAGGATCAGCAATGATTAAAGGCTTCACAAAAGCCGGCATAATTGCCTGTCCCAAACACTTTCCCGGCCATGGCGGGACTATTATTGACTCTCATTTGCAGCTGCCGGAAATAGAATGTAACCAGCAATGTTTAGAAAAAAGAATATATCCTTTTAAAAAAGTCATTGATAACGGGGCTGAAATGATAATGATTGGCCATATAAAAATATCAAATATTAAAAATCAAAAATCAAAAATTGAAGAAGAGCAACCAACTTCGTTATCTAGATATTGGATTACGGAAGTATTAAGAAATCAGTTAGATTTTAATGGCGTGATTATCACAGATGATTTAACAATGAAGGCTTTGTCGCAAGTAGATTATTCTCAGAAGAATATTAACAAATCACAGAATTTCTGGTGGGTAGCCCCTGCCGCTATTGAAAGCATCAAAGCAGGAGCAGATATGGTAATGATAGTCGGTGCCCCGGAAGTACAAAAAAAAGTATATCAAAAAATAATCGAAGCAATCAAAACCAGCGAAATATCAGAAAAAAGCCTGGATGAAAGCTTGCTAAGAGCATTGAAGTTAAAATATTTTTTAAATAGCCATTAACTATAATTCTTGAGCTCAGGGCGGGAATCGCACCCACGTAGCCGGTTCTGCAGACCGGTGCATAGCTTCTCTGCCACCTGAGCTTATTTGTATTTTATCACTGATTGACTTTTTTAAAAAGTTTGCTAAGATAAGAGAAGTTATGTAATCGAAATCAATCAAGACAAAAGGTCTTTAAATAACCCGGCTTTTGTCGGGATTTTTTTGTCTAAAAGCACTTTAACAATTAAATATTTTGTTAATTTGGAAAAGTGATAGGAATTATACTGTAAACCAACGTGGTTTATGGTTTTTTTGAGAGTTTGATCCTGGCTCAGGATGAACGCTGGCGGTGTGTTTTAAGCATGCAAGTCGAACGAGCCGTCTTCGGACGGTTAGTGGCAGACGGGTGAGTAACGCGTAGGAATCTACCCCAAAGTGGAGAATAGCCCCGCGAAAGCGGGAATAATACTGCATAGTCTCGTTTGTAGAACAAGAATTCACAAGTTGTTAAACCAGCTTGGAGTTCTCGTTCTGCGGGCGAGTAAAGGGCATAACTGCCCGCTTTGAGAGGAACCTGCGTCCTATCAGCTTGTTGGTGAGGTAACGGCTCACCAAGGCTATGACGGGTAGGGGATGTGAGAGCATGATCCCCCACAAGAGCACTGAGACACGGGCTCTACACCTACGGGTGGCAGCAACTAAGAATATTGCGCAATGGGCGAAAGCCTGACGCAGCGACACCGCGTGAAGGATGAAGGCCTTCGGGTTGTAAACTTCTTTTCTGAGGGAATAAGGTTCGATTAATCGAATTTGAAGGTACCTTAGGAATAAGCACCTGCAAACTACGTGCCAGCAGCAGCGGTAATACGTAGGGTGCAAGCGTTATCCGGATTTATTGGGCGTAAAGAGTTCGTAGGCGGTTTGTTTAGTCATTGGTTAAAGACCTTAGCTCAACTAAGGAAAGGCTGGTGATACTGGCAAACTTGTGTCTGGTTAGGGATGTTGGAATTCCCGGTGGAGGGGTGAAATCCGTTGAGATCGGGAAGAACACCAAGGGCGAAGGCAGACATCTGGACCAAGACAGACGCTGAGGAACGAAAGCTAGGGTAGCAAATGGGATTAGAGACCCCAGTAGTCCTAGCCGTAAACGATGCCTACTAGCTGCTCCGATTTTTATCGGAGTGGCGCAAGCTAACGCGTTAAGTAGGCCGCCTGGGAAGTACGGCCGCAAGGCTAAAACTCAAAGGAATTGACGGGGGAGCGCACAACCAGTGGAGCATGTGGTTTAATTCGATACAAAGCGATGGACCTTACCTGGGTTTGACATGTTGAAAGTAGTTCCGATGAAAGTCGGAGTCAACCGTAGAATCGGTAATCATCACAGCTGTTGCATGGCTGTCGTCAGCTCGTGTCGTGAGACGTACGCTTAAGTGCGGTAACGAGCGCAACCCTCACCCTAAGTTGAATATTCTTAGGGAACTGCCTCTGCATTTGCGGGGGAGGAAGGAGAGGATGACGTCAAGTCAGCACGACGCTTATATCCAGGGCTACACACATCCTACAATGGGAAGGACAATGGGTTGCCAAGCCGTAAGGTGGAGCTAATCCCATCAAACCTTCTCTCAGTTGGGATTGAGGGCTGCAATTCGCCCTCATGAACGTGGAATTGGTAGTAATCGCGGGTCAGCAGACCGCGGTGAATACGTTCTCGCTCCTTGTCCACACTGCCCGTCAATTGAGGAAAGTCGGGAGTGCCCGAAGTACCCCTTCGCGGGGTCCTAAGGCAAGCTCGGTAATCAGCGATAAGTCGTAAGAAAGTTGCGACCTAAAAGAGTAATCTTTTAGAAAAAATTGGCTAATAACGGGGAAGCCTAAAATTATTATTATGGTAATCCCGTAGGAAGTCCGGCACAGCCGGACCCTCTAGAGACTGAATCCTATGTTTATAGGAGGAGATAGTAAATAAGATACTGATATAATGTATTAAATCAATTTATGTTTACTATCAGACGCCAACCCCATAGAAGCATTACTAAATCATATTTACTTGGTTTGTTGCATGATGCCACGGAAAGAAAAACTACTTATAGGATTTCTCAAAAAAGCAAAGAATTTGTCGAAATTATTGCACAAGGAATAGAATTCTTAGGTAGAAAATCATGGATTTATAAAGAAGGTAAAGAAAGAGATATTTGGATTGTAGAATTTTCTAAGTCTTTATTAAAAAATGTAAAAATCAATAGTAGTAAGAATAAAATTGACTATATTAGAGGTTATTTTGATGCAGAAGGAGGAATTGCACATAAACCTAATGTTCGTTTTTACATTTATTTTGCTCAAAAAAATTCAGAAGACTTAAGAGAATTAAAAAATTATCTTTTGGAATTAAGAATAGCCTGTGGAAAAACTCATAATCCAAGTAAAAAAGTTGATCCGAATTATTGGAGATTTTATATAAGTAAAAAATCATATAAAGATTTTTCAAGAATTATCGGATCAAATCATCCAGTAAAAAGTAATCTTTTAAGGGTGAAGAGATAGTCCATGCCTGTCGAAAGACAGAGATAAACATGAACAAGGTATCCGTTCTGGAAGGAGCGGATGGATCACCTCCTTTCTAAGGAGTAAAAAGGTTTACCCTCTCACAGGGGTTATCCTTTCTTCGGCGCAAGCTGGAGGAAAAACTTTCTTTTGCTAGTCAAAGCAAAAAAAGCGTCTTCCGGCGCTTTATCCGGGAGATTCCTATCACTTTTTTAGATTAACAAAAACTATATTCCCCTATTTTCTTGAGTAAAAGAATGCTATACTTGTTGTGAAATAATAAAAGACGAGTTAATATGCTTTTGCTTATTTCATAATAAGTATGATTAAGGGGATTTTTTTATGGGTGTGTGGCTCAGTGGTAGAGCGCTTTCCTGATAAGAAAGAGGTCCCTGGTTCGATCCCAGGCACACCCACAAATCAATTAATTAAAAACTTCTTCTATCAATTTTCCTTGAGACACAATTTTTCCTCTTCCAAAAATAATCAAAAATTGTAAAATAACATTAGTAGAAATTTAATTTTAATTAAAAATTAAAAATTAAAAATTAGAAATTAATTTACTATGTTCTGGCCAAAATTTACTATTTCTCCCGCAATATTAAAAAACATCGGCGCTATTGAATCAGCCCGCGCTCTTATAGACAATGCTCCTTTGGTGCCGGAATGGGAAAACCAATTCCGGGAAGATGCCGCCATCCGCGCTGTCCATTTCGGAACTCACATAGAAGGGAATGACTTAAGCCTAAATCAAGCCAAAAAAGTAATTGAAGGGGAAAAAATTGCCGGCCGTCCAAGAGATATTCAGGAAGTGCTTAATTACCGCCAAGTATTGGATTATATCAACAACTTCCAGCGGAGAAAAACCGATGGCATTGATTACAATAAAAATGAAATAAAAAAAATACACCGTTTAACTTCCCAAAAAATATTAGAGGAAAATCAATGCGGAAAATACCGACGGCAAAAAGTTGTTATTAAAGACAGCGCCACCGGACATGTCCGCTTTATTCCACCCCTACCAATAGAAGTTTCTTATCAGATTAATGAATTTTTTGTCTGGCTCAACAATACCGAAGCCAAAAGCATTCATCCAATTTTGCGGGCGGGGATATCCCATTACGAAGTAGTAAGAATTCATCCTTTTGTAGACGGCAACGGCCGGGTAGCCAGAGCCTTTGCCACTTTGGTTTTATTTAAAGAAGGATACAATATCAAAAACTTTTTTTCTTTGGAAGAATATTATGACAAAGATGCCGCCGCATATTATCAAGCTCTGCAAAGCGTAAGCATTACCAATGATTTGACCGATTGGCTGGAATATTTTACCCATGGCCTATCAATTGAGCTTGCCAAAGTAAAAGACAAAATTGAAAGTTTATCTTTAGACTCAAGTCTTAAAGGCAAGCTGGGTAAGCAGATAATTTTATCGCCAAGACAGGTAAAATTGGTTCGTTTTATGAAAGAAAACAAATTTTTGTTAATGGGCCAGGCAAAAAAAATACTGCCGATGGTTTCCGATGATACTGTTCTAAGAGATTTTAGAGAATTAATCAAAAAAGGCATTGTTGTGCGAGAAGGCAAAACTAGAGGGGTTAGGTATAAACTAGTCCAGTAACAAATTTAGTTTCCAATTAAAGCAAACAGCTAACAAAGAATGTTAATCTCCGACTTCAGTAAATATTTAGAAAAACTGGAAAAACAGAGCTCAAGATTGCAAATAACAGCGATTTTATCCGAGATGTTCCGAAAAAGTTCCAGCAAAAACATTGATAAAATTTGTTATTTATCTCTTGGCCGTCTGGCTCCCAAATATACCGGGATTGAATTTGCAATGGCGGAAAAAATGATGGTTCGTGCAATAGCCAATACATTTGCTATTAGCCCGCAAACTGTTCAAAAAAAATACAAAGATTCAGGAGATCTCGGAGAAGTGGCATATAAATTAAAAGTCCAAAGACCAGCAACCAAAAACAAAAAACCAGTAATAACTATTATTAGTGTTTATAATCAATTACTGGAAATTGCCAATGAAAGCGGTCAGGGATCGGTAGAAAGGAAAATAAACAGCATGGCGCGGTTTCTTAAAGAACTTGACCCGGTAAGCGTAAAGTTTATCACGAGAATTCCTTTAAACAAATTGCGTTTAGGGTTTTCCGATATGACGGTTTTGGATGCCCTTTCATGGAGCAAAACCGGAAACAAGTCTTTGCGCAAGCCTCTTGAAAATGCTTACAGTGTTTTGGCAGACATCGGAAAAATAGCTCAGATTTTTAGAGTCCAAGGAATTAAAGGAATCAGCAAAATCAAAAGTGAAGTAGGTATTCCCATTTTGCCGGCTCAGGCAGAACGTCTAAAAACTGCAAAAGAAATATTAGAAAAATTATCTGGAAAGTGTGCTTTGGAAGGAAAATATGATGGCTTAAGAATGCAGCTTCATTTGGACAAAAACAAAAATTTTTCTTTAGAAGAAAAAAACAATCCCAATTTATTTGAAACAGAAAAACAATTTTTTGTAAAAATCTTTTCCCGTAATTTAGAAGAAATGACTCATATGTTTCCTGATGTAGTACAAGCTGCTCAAAAACTTTGCGTCAGCTCGGTAATACTTGATGGTGAAGCAATTGCTTTTAATCCCAAAACCGGAAAATTTCTTCCTTTTCAAGAAACAATTCAGCGAAAAAGAAAGCACGGAGTAGCTCAAAAAGCTAAAGAACTTCCCTTAAAACTTTTTTGTTTTGATATCCTAAACTTAAACGGAAAACCTCTTTTAAATTTATCTTTTTCCAAACGCAGGGAATTACTGGAAAGAATTTTAGGAAAAAGCAAAGGAGAAGAAAGCGGAATAATTTTAACTGAACAAAAAATTGTCAGCAAGCCGGAAAGTTTTAATAAATATTTTAATGAAGTAGTCAATGAAGGACTTGAAGGTTTAATGGCAAAAAAACTTGATGCTGTTTATCAAGCTGGTGCCAGAAACTTCAATTGGGTCAAGTTTAAAGCGGGAATGAACAAGGATTTGGCAGATACGATTGACTGTGTTGTTTTGGGATATTACCGTGGCAAAGGC
>Ga0222658_1001565_pt1 | contig 9966 bp, 6 predicted proteins | sample AntAcemetagen476_FD_179830 | JGI IMG/M metagenome (GOLD analysis project Ga0222658, IMG submission 179830) | Saline water microbial communities from Ace Lake, Antarctica - #476 | ecosystem: Environmental > Aquatic > Non-marine Saline and Alkaline > Saline | place: Antarctica: Ace Lake | collected... | reverse complement strand
AGAAAAGCTTGAGATGGAAAAGCGAGAACTAGAGCAACAGATTCGTACTCAAGTAACAGAGAATCAATCACAACGAGAAAAGCTTGAGATGGAAAAGCGAGAACTAGAGCAACAGATCCATGCAAAAACTTCTTGGTTGCGAGCACTAAAAGAAAAATTTGAGAACGAAAAGCGAGAACTAGAGCAAAAAATCAATACGCAAGAAACGGGACGCAGTGTATTAAGTGAGGAATTTCGTAAAGAACGGGAAGAATGGTCTCTGCAAAGAGATTTATTGAAAGCAGCGAGCAAAGAGCAATTCAAACTGCTCTCATCTCAACTTTCTGAAATACACTCCTCTCTCGTACATACGCACGCAAAGCTGGAACGAATGAGGCAAACAAGAAGCTGGCGCTGGACGGAACCACTCCGCTGTATAGAAAGAAGGCTGCGAAAATTTTCACCATGTAACATGGTGAAAAATGGTTTGTATGAAATATTTGCAAGAATCAGGATGGTATGGTTTTTTCTTGGCAAACCATGCCCAAGAGCAGCAAAAATCATTCGCAATAAGGTTTTTAACTTTCTTCCTAAGAAAAATCCTACCCGTAAATCACATAATTCTAATACATCGCAAGCTAGTGATATAACCACACCTAAAACGCCATGCCCTCAACAACAATCCAATCCAAACAGTATCCCCAAAGAAACAACTCAGAAAATGAAAGTAGATACTCGACACGCAATAACCATTGCATCAGATATTTCCACTGTCGTATTCTGTCAAAATGGCAATGACCCGCTACGCACACTACAAGATATTATTGGACAATCGCTGCCAGCAGAACAGATTTTAGTAGCTACGCCCAAGCATACACCGGATATAATCAGAGCTGTGAACTCATTCACACCACCAATACGCATGCTTTATAGTCCATTAAATACTAGAAAAGAAGCAATTTATTACACTGCACAACTAGTTTCCTCAAAACTCATGGCTGCTTTCTGTGCAAGTGATAAAATCACACCAAATCTTCTTCAAAAAGGAAACGCAGCGCTACAACAAAATACCAGCGCCCACGCTGTATATCTAACAGAAAAAATGGCAACGCTAAGTGTACAAGATGCCCTGAGTACACATTTGCCAGTACTCATTCGTAAAAGTGGAATAATGAATTTCTGTGACATAAAAACAAATGATGCAATAACGTCGAGGAATTCCGTAGAACACACAAAATGACAACAATTAGAATAAATACTCAGCCAAGAATTCTACTAATAATTGACATTAAGGGATGGGCATTCCACAAAATAGCGCTTGGAATTCAATCGCAGTTATCTAAAACATTTGATTTTGACATTACTACTCTCTGCAATAAGCAAACCAATTGCCACTCTTACGATTTAATACATACCTTAGGGTTGAAAACAAATATCCCAAATGGGATCAAAAAAAAGGTTCCTGTAATAAAAAGCATATTCAATCTTGTAGATTGGAATGGAATCGACATCCTTCCTGAAAATGTATATACCAAATTGGCTAGCGATGCCACGGCTCTAACGGTACCAATAATTAAATTTTTCCACCAGACGCGTAATGCACCAATGCCAGTATTTCTCTGGCCCGAAGGTGTAGACACAAAAATATTTAAAGCAGGCGCCAAAAGAACTGGCGCTTTGAAAGTAGGATGGGCTGGAAATCCAGCCAAGGCATACAAACGCTTCAGTTGGGCACACCAGGCATGTAAAGCTATTGGCACACTGCATGTAGCTGATGGGACACTTTCAGAGAAAGAAATAGTGCATTTTTACCAGAATATTGATGTCATTCTATGCACAGCAATGCAAGGCGAAGGATGTCCTAGAACAATATTGGAAGCTATGTCATGTGGCTGTTTCCCTGTCGCATTCCCCGTAGGCGTGCTTCCAGAAGTTGTACACTCTGGCATTAATGGAATTCTAGTAAAAGAAGAAAATATCGAAGCATTGAGCGAGCAATTGCGCTGGTGCAATGAGAATGTTGAAACCATTCGAGGTAAAAGGCATCTCAACATTGAATTAATGCAGGAAAAGCGCGATTGGAGCTGCATTGCAACATGTACTGAACAGATTTATCGCAAAGTTCTTGAAATATGAATCTTCTATTTTGCTCCCACAACGGCCATCTAGAAGATTCTTCTATTTCACTCATTAGACTTGCGACAGCATGCAAACGCAATAATCACAAGTGCACAGTACTGCTTGGTACCAAGGGACTCCTTGAGCATTTCTGCAAAAAATCAGATCTACCCTATGTGGTAATCCCTGACCTATGCGCAGAAGAAATACCACATGAATTCTTAGATATGCTCAAGAGCAAGAAGCCAGATCTTGTCATGGCAAATACCGTATGGAGTAAAAATATCGTGCAGGAATGTAAGCAGAGAAGTATTCCAATAATTTGGATGATTCGTGAGCCGCTTGTATACAAATTGGAAAAACAGATCCAACTCGCCCACAGCATATTGTCATACGCTAATGCAGTCATATTTACTTCAGAAACATTACGAATCCAATATTCTGTGGATATATTTGAAAACACACATGTAATACCGAACGGAATAACATTTGAAGAAATCGAAACATATTGCGATAGCCACTCAAAAGCGAAATTACGCGATCAGTTCAATATACCTAAAGAAGCAACAGTTTTTGTTTCCACTGACGCATTCCACTCGCCGGAAAAACTGAAAACTCTTTTTGAATCAGGCATCAAACTTATAAAAGAAAATCCTAAACAACTTATACATTTCATTATTTCGGGCACTGTCCACTGCACCGATCAGCAACGTGAAATTGATTATTTAATAATGAAAACATGGAAATGCGACATACGACAAAACTTCCACGTCTACGAGGGAAATTCTGCTTCGAATGAATTTTTGCGATTATCCGACGTTTACATCGGCATTGCCGCATCCGCAGACTGTCCTCAGTCCATCCTAGAGGCAATGGCATATGGCCTGCCTGTAATTGCTAATAATACTTGTGGCATTGCAGAAATTATAGAAGATACACAAACTGGATTACTATTCTCCGAAAGAAATACTAAAGAACTCTCCGTACACATGAATAAGCTTCTTAGGAACAAATTGCTTCGTTCATCAATCAGCAAAAATGGAAAACAAAGAATAGAAAATAGCTTTACGATTCAGAAGACCTACCAACACTACGAACTAATCATGAAACGTATAGTTGGTAAGGAAGCAGAAAATGTATCCATACGTAATACCACTACACATCAAGCCGATGATGTGAGTCTGATAGTACGCGCCTCACGCCCTGATACTCTCTTGGCTGCAATTGCTTCAGCACAAGCTACATTCCCCAATTACCGTGAGTGCATTATTGCAGCTGCGCCATCCTTGCCAAGGACAATTATTGAACAGATTATTACAATCCCTCGAGCACGTATAATCCATGGTACCAATGTCCGCGAAGATGCAACTGATTTGCATTTCAGATTACTGAGTGAATGTAATAGTAGTTGGATTGCAAACGTTGATGATGATGATCTTTGGGTATCAGCACCATCACTTCATTCAATACCAAAAGATGTAGGACTGATATACGGCTATTATTTATATATAAATTATTACCTGCAGAACACAGATAAAAATCATATTGCCCTAGAGCGTGGACATCCATGTCTCAAACCAGCCGACGCCAATGGCATAAAAGGATCCTCATGGATTATGAGGGCATCTGCCTGGCATGCTGTTGCATCAAAAGTTACGGCTCATCCATTCCAACATAGCGACTGGCGAATGTACTATCACATCATTCGCGAGGGGTGGAAAACACAATATATTCCTGAAACATTGGGAATTGTTCGCCGCTTTTCATTTGATTTTCCTACTGGGAAAAGTGTTCCAAAATGGTCAGATGTAGCAAAAAAGCTCGATGAGCAACATTCGATATTCGGTAAAGATAAAATTGATGCAAAAAACTCTCAATCATCCACACAGAGAAAACTAATGCCAAAGCTTTCTCAGAAAAAGGGACAAGGCAGTATCAGTCTCATAGTCCGCGCATCACGACCAGACACTCTTCCTGCCGCAATTACTGCGGCACAGGCTAACTTTCCAAAATACCACGAGTGCATTATTGCAGCCGCACCATCTTTGCCAAAATCAACAATCCAGCAATTACGAACAATCCCCCGTGTACGAATAATTCCCGGTACAGATAAGCGTGATGAGGCAGGTGAAATACATTACCAACTGCTTGATGAATGTAATGGTGAATGGATTGTGAACGTCGACGATGATGACCTTTGGTTATTTGCTCCATCATTCAAAAATATTGATGAGAATGTGGGATTAATTCATGGTCACAGTTTCTATATTAATTTATATCTACCTAATACACATCCTAGGCACTTCGACCTAGGAAGAGGGCATACCATCAAAAAACCATCAGAGGCAGACGGTGTAAGAGGATCATTTTGGATTATTCGTACTGAAGCCTGGAAGGCAATCTCACCAAAACTTACAGACCGTTCTTTCTACTACAGCGACTGGCGAATATTCTACCATCTAATACACGAGGGATGGGAAGCGAAGTACATTAAGGATGTATTGGGGGTATTCCGCCGTTTTTCATTTAATTTCCCTACAGGTAAAGAAACAATAAAATGGGAAGACGTCGCCGAAAAACTCGATAGCCAATATAATTTAAGTATTGAAAATACTGCCAACAATAAATTGCTACAAAGAATGTGCTTGTAAACAATGATCCTTTCCTAGGATTCTAAGAGCGCGATGAACGATTTCTTTACGCTTGGCAAAATGATCAGGTTGTTTCCACAATGATTCTATATCTTTGGCTCCAACGAGCTCATCCGCATCTAACAAACATGCAGTATGTCTTCGATTAAGCAAAAGAGAAAAGATTCTATCTGATTCACGAAGGAAAATATTGTCCCTCCCATGCTTAGCAATATAACTATCAAGAACTTTTACCCAGTCTCGCAGAAAAAATGCCCCCCATCCCACAAGCGACATTTGTGCTCCATCATACAAATAATCGGAATGTGTGCTGACATGTGTATTTTGCAATCCATGTGCAATACGCACTGGGTCACGCAGAAAAGCATCATAGATTTGTTCAATACCTGTAACTAAGCAATCGTCATCCTGTGTGTATATAGCATCATGTCGAGCATGGTAGGTACAAAGATATCTACCGTATGTAATAACGTTGTAATGGCTCTGAATTACACGAACATTCTCACCCATAAATGGAAGTTTTACACTCGGGTTATTATTCCAAATTAGAACATCATCAATGAATGGAAACTTCCTAAGATGTGAAATAATCTTGGGAAGATTGTTGGGCCTTTTCCATGAAACCAAACATGCCGTTACAGGGGGGCGTGACGTGGACATAAGGAAAGGCAGTATAAACAAAACTGCCTCTGAGTGTGAAAACTATCTACATAACATCATCCAACCGCTGTTCTTGCCAATACTCATAAAAAAGTCCGCCGCCTGCTATGAGCTCCTTGAAAGTACCTTGCTCCACTATTCGTCCTTCATCCAAAACCACAATATGGTCAGCACCCTTAATTGTAGAAAGACGATGTGAAATGATTATGAGAGTTTTATCTTTCGTAGCATCATGAATCGCATTATGAATGAGTCGTTCTGTACGTACATCCAATGCACTGGAAGCTTCATCAAGAATAAAAATATCTGCTGTTTTGAGTAAAGCTCTGGCAATAGAAGCGCGCTGTTTTTCACCACCACTCAATTGAACACCACGTTCTCCAATCACTGTCTCCAGATGATCTGGAAACTTAGAAACGGCTTCATGAAAACACGCTCTCTGAACTGCGTCCATCATTACATCCTCTTCCATATCATCAAATCCGTAACCAATATTCAGACGTAGCGTGTCATTAAAAAGTAAAACATCCTGACTAACGACTGCAATTTGCTTTCTAAGAGACTGCAATGTGTATTCGCGAATATCACAGTCATCAATAAAAATTGAGTCAGGAGCGCAATCGTAGAAACGAAGCAGAAGATTGATAAGTGTTGTTTTGCCCGAACCGGTACTGCCAACAATAGCCGTTTTTTTACCCTTCTCCACAGAGAACGTTACATCGTCGAGCACATTTACACCTTCCTTGTAACTAAAATTTAGATTTTTAAACTCAATACGATTCTTGAAGCCAGAGAACTTCACACCCCCCTCTTGGACAATGTGCTTATCTGCATCATTTTCCAAAATATCAAAAACAGCATCAGACTGCGCAGAGGATCGCGCAAAGAGAAGACCAAAATCTCCAATTGCTGCAAAACAAGGCTCCATTCTACGTACGACAATAAAAAACACTATGAACTGTGAAGCGGTAACCATCATCCCATGTGAAAAGAAAAAACTCATAGAAGTAATAATAATGAGTAAAGCAATTAGAGATGCAATATTCTGAACATGATTAACAAATTGCATTTTTTTCTGAATTTCAAAAGCAAGTTCAGATTCCTTGCTACTAACCTTGCTAAAGAGTTTTTCCTCTTGCGCCTCGCGCGCACAAGCTTTTACAAGAGGAATGCACGACATAATGTTGAATGTTTTTTGATCAAGTTGATATTTGTGTTGCTCCTCTTTCCACGACATTTTCTTCATCTTATTATATAACAAAACATAAAAAGAAGTGACCAGCAAAAAAAGCCCTAGCGTAATCAGCGTCAGGACCCAAGAAATTAGAAAAAGCACAACAAGATACGCGCACAGTAGAAAAATCTTACTGAGCATCTGATGGTAGGAGCGCAGTTGATCAGCCAAGAGTCTGGTATGCCGCAATAGAATTGCCTGTAAACCAGGTAGGCCTTTCCTGTCGTAGTAAAGCTTTCCAAATTGTAGAAAGCGTGAAAAAACCATGGAACGAAGATGGCTGTCTGCTGTTTTTATTTGATAATCAATACTAATTGAAGAGCTATATGAAATAAGACTCGTGATAATGGCAAATAGGAAAAACCCTATAACAAAAAATACTAGAGTAGTACTGTAAGACTCAAAGATTGGAGAAACTGCTGGAGAAAGAACTCTGAACGGATACCAATGAATAAGAGATCCAAAATTTCCAACAATAACACCTTGTACCAGCCTAATTAGAAACATCATTTCAAAAAGACTAAATACACTCGCCAATGCCGCCAAAAGAATAGAAATACAGAAGTATCGCCTACGTACACGAAACTTTTTTAATAGAAAAAATGGATGCCCTAATGCACTAAGGAACCCGTGAAATACGGCATTTTTAGTCATGTGCAAATGTAAAGTGAATACAGAGCATTGGGCGAGAAGTCTATCACGGAGCAGGGAAGCAATCAGAATAATCATCAATCTATATTCATCAACTGACTGATCCCTCCATCTCTATCTCAACCAGCCTATTCATCTCGACTGCATACTCAAGGGGAAGCGATTTGATGATCGGTTCAATAAACCCATTCACAATCATAGCCTTTGCTTCATTCTCAGAAAGGCCACGCGAAGTAAGATAGAAAATATCATCTGCACTCAACTTCCCGACAGTTGCCTCATGTGCAACCGTGACATCGTCACTTGCAATATTAAGGCGTGGAATAGCTTCCGTGCGACTCTGCGCATCCAGTAAAAGAGAATCGCACGACATATGTGCCGTACAATCATGCAAGTTAGATGGAATATCTATGCCGCCACGAAAAACCGTTACGCCACCTCTGGAACTAACAGATTTGCTGATGATACTGCTACTCGTATGCGATGCACGATGTCGCACTGTGCCACCAGTATCCTGCCATTGCCCCTCATTCGCGAACGCAATACCAAGATGATCACACCGAGCACCTTCACCAACAAGCACAGAAGTTGGATACAGCATCGTAACACCAGCTCCCATATTCCCACCGATCCACTCCATAGTTGCGTCTTTTTCGACAATTGCGCGCTTGGTATTGAGGTTATATGTATCACGACTCCAGTTCTCAACTGATGAATAGAGGCACGTAGCACCTGGCTTCACAAAAATTTCCACAAGACCGGCATGCAACGATTGGCTTCCATATTTAGGCGCAGAACATCCCTCGATGTATTGCACATTAGCACCCTCATCTACAACAATGAGGGTGTGTTCAAATTGCCCCATATTCATAGCATTCATACGAAAATACGCCTGAAGCGGTTCATCCATAGTCACTCCCGGAGGTACATAGAGAAAAGTACCACCGGACCAAACTGCTCCATGTAGCGCAGCAAATTTGTGAGCGGATGGTGGAACACACTGCATGAAATATTCACGAACCAAATCTTCGTGATCCTGCAATGCATCATCCATATCAAGAAAAATTACACCCAGAGATTGCCAATGCGATTTGAGCCGATGATAGATAACATCACTCTCATACTGCGCACCAACCCCGGCCAGAATTTTGCGCTCAGCTTCTGGAATACCTAGTCGATCGTACACACGACGAATTTCCTCTGGTACCTCCCCCCAATCATCGGTTTCCTCTGCACCATGCCGCGCATAATAAATAATGTCATCTAGATCCAGACCGCTGAGATCTGGGCCCCAGTTTGGCAATGGCTGTTCCCGATATATATTTAGACACTTTAACCGGTGTTGCAACATCCAGTCTGGTTCTCCTTTTTCTGAACTTATTCGATGAACAACTTCTTCATCCACGCCACGCTTTGCGCCCTCTGCATATGGAGCAGGATTGGACGTCTCGAACATAGAACGATCTAGGCCGGCAAAAATCGGGGTTGCCATAGAAAATTGAGGTCCAACAATCGCACAGAACTCGGGCAGAAAGAAGTAATCTGCTCAATTTCCTTGCTCACCAATATTTGACTCTCCGATCTTCACTGGGTAGGGTCAGCAACTTTCGGTTGTATCCCATTACAGCCGAAGTCTTAATCCTAATTCCAATCCAATTGATGATTCTCTCCCCAACCCTCAGCCGCATGCTAAGTGAACCAAATACAAGAGAACGCAATCTAATGGGAGTAGAACTGGACGAAGACGATTCTCAATCTGACACTGTGCAAGCCTCCTTCTTAAATTCCCTCACAGGAGATTTAGAAGCTCGTATTGTGAAAGTTAACAAGAATACAGATCAACAACTCATCATTGTAACCCGTGACAAAACTCTCCTATGCCTCAAAAAGAACCTTGCACAGCTAGGAAGGAGAGAGTGGGTAGCTCCTCTCTCAACGGTAACAACAATCCTCATTTCCCTTATTACTGCAGATTTTAAAAAAGCACTTGGACTCGGGCCTGCAGAATGGCGTGCTATGTTCATTGTTTCCGGATTCCTAGCAACTGGATGGCTGGCATATACTCTGTATAAAGCAATGCATGCTAAATCATTCCACGAAGTCGTATGCGGAATAATTTGGGATTTAATGGCACACAAAAGGTATACCGAACAGCAGGTCTAAAACCTTAATCTAAGAATCAATTGAAGATAATTCAACAGATTCTATGACTTGAATGAGCGCTTCTCCGTACTCCTCACAAGCCGAAAAAACGTAATTATACTGTGGCCCAGGCAGCTCATAATTTACCAGTAAACAGTTCCCCGGCACGACATAGCGATATGCGTGGTAAACCATAGGTGATGCATCGTATTCATTATTAATGAGATGATTTTCAGGAGCAGAATCCTCTTCCGTCACTTCTCCGGCTTCGACACGTGACGCATTGCGCTCGAGAACATCCTCATAAATTTCATCCTTTGATCGCCGAGGAAGAAATGTGAGCTGCATTGTATGCGCCCAGGCGCATTCATCTATTTCTTGCGGTGGCCCAAATAACATTCCATCCACACCGGAGAGACGTATATACGGTTCCGGATTGCGCACGCCGTAACCCCAAGACTCGTTGTACGGAATTGCGAATGCAATACCACGTGACTCCTCATAGAAGGCGACTTTTGCATCCTGCGGATC
>Ga0222658_1001564_pt1 | contig 9968 bp, 13 predicted proteins | sample AntAcemetagen476_FD_179830 | JGI IMG/M metagenome (GOLD analysis project Ga0222658, IMG submission 179830) | Saline water microbial communities from Ace Lake, Antarctica - #476 | ecosystem: Environmental > Aquatic > Non-marine Saline and Alkaline > Saline | place: Antarctica: Ace Lake | collected... | reverse complement strand
ATCGGCTTACGGAAATGACTCCAGCACAAATCCGAGAATATGACTTTTCTACATATGCCAAAACCACAGATGATATACTATTACCATCCAGAATAACAAACCACGGAGATTCTTACTTTCCAAGAGGCTTCAGGCTTCCTACTGATTCAAATAAGGCAAAAACAAGATTAAGAAATAGTACACCCAAGTGCCTAAGTGCCAACAAAACATTGACACAGAGAGCTATTAATTTTTTAACGCAATAATAAACTTCTTAACAAATAATAAATCTAACTTCCAAGAAATTTTATCATTTAACTAACTGATTTAGGCATTCAGTGCAAAATTAGGGTGGATCTTTAAACTTTGTTTAAACTTGAAGTGGGAATATCTAAATGATAAAATTTCTAAAAATAACTCAAACCCCATTCTTTACTTAATCACCCTCTAAATCCATCCAAGTCTCTAAAAAAAGTATAATGAATATGATTAAACTTAGTTCTAGTTTCAAACACACTTGCAAGAACCATATCTCTATAAGACAAATAAGTAATTCTATCATTCGTTACATTCCTTGAATCATAAGCCAATTCTCCCGATTTTATTTCAAATTCTGACCTACAGGCCCCATATTTCTTCCCAAAGAAATCCACAGTTTCAACAAAAAAATCATCAATCGTTTTCGAAACTCCCCCCTGCTCTCCCGTAGTTACCGTAACTGGATTTGGAACTTTTTTCATAACATAAAAATTATAATATTTTATTATATATAACCTACTATATAGGCAGATTATACCAAATAAATTTGGTATAACTCAATGTTCATTTCAATTTCCAATCTCCTCCTTAGCTTCGGTAAACCAAAAATTCTGATTTTGATATCTTCGTTTAACGCTCCAATGCGAAATTAAAATTGTCGCATAACATCGCTGATTAAACGAAATTGCTGAAAATAAAAACCAAAATTGTCTACCTAACCCCCGAGAAAGAGCGCGCGAGTTTTCTACGAAAACAGATAGTCGGCTTCGCCGAAATTTATTTATTGGGCACTTTTTCCAATATCTTTTTTCATTTCTTTCAATAAGTCCAACAATAAATCTCCTAAATCATTTCTGTAAAAAACTTCTTCTTTTAGTTTATTTTTTCCAAGCGTATAAACTCTCCATCTTGCACCCTTAACAGAATCAATAAAGGAATCCGCTACGCTTTCATATAGCTTTTTATCATTACCAGTTTTTTGAAATTTTGCCAACGGAACTCTAAGCTTTGTAAGTGTTGATAAAACATCTTTTAATTTTTGTTTTGTTTTTTTATTCAACAAATTTCTTTGTTTATCATAATCATTTAGGAATCTTATCAACTCGTAAGCTCCTAAAACCCAAAGTTTAGAAAGAAGAAGATATCTTCGTTTTTTTCTTAAATTTTCTTCTGACTTTGAGTCGCTACTTATTTTTGAGAGTTCTTCAATCAATTCAACATCTAATTCCCCTAATGCTTGAACCTCTCCAAGTAAAAGCATTTCAACACCCATGAATGTAAAGGAATTATCAATCCATTCAGATTGTTTGTCTTTTTCCATATTATCTTTATGGGAGATAAGTTTTTAAGTATTAATATATTATTTATATTATGAAATCAAAGATAAGTGCATTGACTATAATCTTAATTGTTCTTTCTTTAATTTCCTTGTTTCTTACTCTCGGTTCTTACAACTACTATAAACATGAGGCAAAACTTTATTCTGATATGATATATGCTGAACCGGTTGAAGATGTTATTAGTTCCGAAGATATGTCACGTTTATATGAGGAAGAACTAGATAAATATGTATTAATACAAAGTATGAACACTAATACACAGATTTTAGACGGAGACAGTCAGAATATGTATTTAAGCTATTCCCATTATGCCCGCAATGAATATTTCTTAAATAGGCTTGCGTCAATAATCTTTATCTTTCTTTCAATATTTTCTTGGAAATTTGATAGAATAAAAGGAATGAAAAATAAATAAAATGAAAAATAAAAACCAACTAATTTTTCTCCAAATTTTGATAGTTGTTGTGGTTATACTTGCACTTTTATTAGTTTATTCGTGGACGAGAACAAATGAGAATTGCACAAATACTCCAGTTTCCACTTCATACGACCCCGCAGACCCGCTGGTGTGGCCTTTCTATAATTATCCTGACGCACAAAAAGAAGCTTACATTCATCTTAGAAAAAATGGATATGAAGTTCAAGAAATTCAGGACATTTATGATGGAGTGGTAAGTGCGATCATGTTTGATGCTGATGGAAGTGATTATCTGCAAATGCAAGAGGGGTTTTGGGCATTATATTTGAATTACGATAAGAGTATAAGAGAAACATATAAAGTCCAAATTATTAAAGAAGATAAGACTTGTTTTTACGAAGTTTTAGCAGAGGTTTTCACCGATTACATAATGAATGAAAATACGACTGTGTCACTTTATGACTCATTTGACGAAGGCTATTGTATAGATTAAATAGTAAAAAACAATTGATTCTATGTGTAAATTCTACTCCCAACGACAATTTTAAAGACAATTTTCAGCAACTACGATATCAAAGAATTTTCGGAGATTGGAAACTCTGCAAAATTCTTTCAGAATTTCTTGCCACGCCTTGCAGGCTCTCGGCTTTGCCTCGGGAAAATGAACAACGGTTAAAAGGAATTTTCCTGCCGAAAATTCCCAAATTGAATTCTCAGCCAGCTCGTAAACTCGCGGGAGAATTCAACTTCTTTTAACCCAATGTTAGACGAAATCTTATTGTTCTCTAAAGTAAAAACGGAGGGCTAAAAAAATAAAACGAAAATTTATATAATTCAAATTACTTAAAATATTATGAATATTGAAATGAAAAAAACTGAAATAATTAGAAATGGTTTATTAACAGGATTATTTCTTCAACTAGCAATTGGTCCAGTTTTTTTCTTTATCATGAACTTAGTTTTACAAAGAACAATTTATGATGGCTTTGCAGCAGTTTTTGCAGTAACTATTGTTGATTATTTGTATATTACTCTAGCAATAATTGGGGTTGGAAAATTATTAGAAAAAAAGAAATTCAAAAAAATATTTGAAAGAGTTAGTTCAATTATTCTTATAATATTTGGTTTAATAATTATAAATGGCATTATTAGTAATGGTTTGGCTAACAATATTGAAATCAGTTCAACAAATCTTTTTTCTAGTTTTCTATCTGTATTCTTTATAACAATTTCTAGTCCTATGACTATTGTATTTTTTACTGGAATTTTTACTGCAAAAGCAGTTGAGTATAACTACACAAAAAAGCAATTATACATTTTTGGATTATCAGTTGGTTTAGCAACGTTTTTATTTATGTCAATGTCTGTAATAATATTCTTTTTTTTAAAAGGAGCAATTCCAACATTGATAATTAAAATATTGAATTTATTGGTTGGATTAGTTTTAATTGGATATGGTCTAACTAGAATTTTAAATAATTTGAAAAAATAAAAAAACGCCCCCCTTAAATTTGTCTCGCCCTTGGCTCGGGAGAACAATAAGACTCTGCGTCACTCCGCTCCTTGCCCCGCCTTGCAGGCTTTCCTCCTTTCAGTCGTCAGGTCGTCTAACAGCAATTTAAAGGTTCACTCGTTGCACTCGCTCTCCCAAATTCTTCACTACGTTCAGAACTTCTTTAAATTGCGATGTTAAACTCAATATCTTTCTGGGAACTAAGGGAGTAAAACTTATAAACTTCAAACATCTCTTTAAAAGTATGAATGACAAAAGTAATGTTTTTTCAAAATTGTATCTTAATTCTTATAGTTATTACTATTATTAATTGCATTCACAATCATTCAAAATTCTAACAGAAGGCTAAAAATGAATACTAATGAAAAACTAAAACTAATCAAAAGAAATACGGAAGAAATTTTAACAGAGGATAGTCTAAAATCTCTTATTGAAAGTGGAACGCCAATCAATCATTACATAGGATTTGAAATTTCAGGAAAAATTCATCTCGGCACAGGATTAATGTGCATGTCAAAAGTCAAAGATTTCATGGACGCAGGAATAAATTGTTCAATATTTCTTGCAGATTGGCATAGCTGGATTAATGACAAACTTGGAGGAGATATTAAAGTAATCCAAAAAATTGCAGTTAGATATTTCAAAGAAGGTCTAAAAGCAAGCCTAAAATGTGTTGGCGGAGATCCTAGAAAGATTAAATTTGTTTTAGGCTCTGATTTATATCACAATAATGACGATTTTTGGCTAACAGTAATTGATGTAAGTAAAAATACCAGCTTGTCAAGAATGGAACGAAGCATTACAATTATGGGTAGAAAAGAAGGAGGAAAAGTTGATTTTGCCAAATTAATGTATCCACCTATGCAAGTAGCAGACATTTTTGTTCAAGGAATAAATATGCCTCAGGCAGGTTTAGACCAAAGAAAAGCACAAGTTATTGGAAGAGATGTTGCAGAAAAACTAACATTCAAACCTTTAAAAGATATTAAGGGAAATATAATCAAACCTTCAGCAGTTCATCATCATTTGATTTTAGGTTTAGGTCAACCTCCTGAGTGGCCACTCCAGAAAGATAAAATGCAAGAACTTTGGTCTACTCTAAAAATGAGCAAATCAAAACCTGACACTTGTGTGTTTATTCATGATTCTTCTGAAGAAATTAAAAGAAAAATGAAAAAAGCATTTTGTCCAGAAGGAGAAGCTGAATTTAATCCAGTACTAGATTGGTGTAAAAGTTTAGTTTTTCCAATCAAAGGAACTCTTCATATAGATAGACCTGAAAAGTTTGGTGGAAATTTAGATTATAATAATTATGAAGATTTGGAAAAAGACTTCATTGATAAAAAATTACATCCTATGGATTTAAAAGATGGAGTTTCAGAAGCAATTATTGAAATACTAGAACCTGCGAGAAAACATTTTGAAAAACCTGAAATAAAAGAGATGCTTAAAGAAATGGAGCAATTAATTATTACTCGATAATTGTTTGAACACCCACAGAAAAATACTCTGCGGGTTTCGGCTTCGCCGACCGTTGTACTAAACCTCGGTCTTACAGACATAACTAACAAGGATTTAAAGATTACAGAAACTTGCAGTTCCCACCCCAAACTCCTTCGCTTCGCTCACTCGTTTCCCAACCCCCAAATTTTATATAACTCACTTCTTTAAAAAAACCATGAACAAAGAAAAAAGAAACTCAACAATAGGAATCATTCTTATAATTATATTATTCATAGGCTCCTCCTATTTAGTTCAAAATCATATAGACTTCTTTACAAACAATATAAATACCGGAATTTTTGGAATATTAATATTTATATCAATAGTCGCAATCTCAATCGTCCTAGCCCCAATTAGCGTCATTCCACTTTTCCCAATAGGAATAGGAATCTGGGGGTGGAAAATAACCGCAATTTTGGCAGTAATCGGATGGAGTATCGGAGCAGTAATAGCATTTATACTTGCAAGAAAATTCGGAACAAAACTCGTAAAAAAAATAATTCCAATAAAAAAAATACATGACTTCGAAAAAAAGATACCAACCAAAAATGTCTTCTGGATAATAGTTTTATTAAGAGCAATAATACCAATAGACGGGGTAAGCTACATCTTCGGATTATTCAGTAAAATAAGTTTAAAAAAATACACACTTGCAACAATAATAGGACTAATACCATTCTCATTTACAATAAGCTATTTCGGAACAATTTCCTATTATTATCAAATACCACTAATACTAATAACCATAATAATTTTTTTAATTGGACTAAAAATCGCAAAAAATAAGTAAACAAAAACTTAAAAACAAACCCAACATTCAATGAATATGGAATACTTAATAGGAAATAAAGAAACTTTTACAAACTTTCTAAATAAAATAACAAAAGAAGACAAAATAGCAATTCTCTCTCACGACGACTTAGATGGAATATCTTCATGCGTATTTCTAGAAAAAATACTAGAAAGAAAAAACACAAAACCAGAAATAATTGAATTTATGAGCATTAAAAAAAATATGCTAGAAGGAAAAGCAAAAGAATTAAAAGAAAAAAATATAACAAAAGTTTTAATAGCAGATATATCTTGCGAATCAATCGACGAAGAAAACTTCCAAATACTAAAAGACGAAATAGACACATTACTAATAGATCATCATCCAATTTCTCCAGACCTAAAAAACAAAGAAGGAATAATAAAAACAGAATCACACAACTGTGCAGCACAACTAATATTTGAACTAGGAAAAGAATTTATAGATACCAAAGAATGGATGTGGCTACTTTGTGCAACAATGTTCGCAGAATTTTCATACACAAAAAGAGAAAACCTAGAATTTATGAAAGAAACATATCCAGAAATAACCGAAGAAAACATCGCAACTTCAACACCAGGAATGAACGCAAGAAAAATGTCAAATGCACTTTTATATTTTGATAAAGACCTAGAACACGTTCATCAAATAATATTAAAAAAAGACATGGAAAAATTAAATCGCGCATTCGAAACAATCGAAGAAGAAATTAACGAAGCAACCGAAGATTTCTCAAAAAACAAAATACTTTTCAAAGATCAAAAAATATACTGGTACGAATTCTCTCCAAAATTTAACATAGCTTCAGTAGTAGCAACAATAACCTCAAAAATATTTCCAGAATATTCATTTTTAGTAGCAACAAAAGAAGGAGAATTTACAAAAGTAAGTGCAAGAAATCAATCTGGAAATAAAAGCATGAATCTACTTGTAAAAAAAGGAATAGAAGGATTAGAAGATGCAAACGGAGGCGGACACGAAAAAGCTTCAGCCGCAAGATTCTACACAAAAGACTTAGAAAAATTCAAAGAAAATATCTCAAAAGAATAAAAATATTATACAAATTGCTAATAAAATTTTTCAAGTATTTAAAAACCAAAAAATGGAAATTAAAAATACAAAAATAACCACAACCGGATATTCAAGCTTCCTAATAGAAAAAAGCTCAACAATATATATCGACCCATATAACTTAGAACAAAACCCAAAAAAAGCAGATATAATCCTCATAACCCACAGCCATCATAATCATTGCGACCTAAAAAGTTTAAAAAAAATAGTAAAAAAAAATACAATAATTATTGCAACTCCAGATTCCCAAAGCCGACTCTTAAATTTCGATTTCCCAATTCAACTCGAACTGATAGAACCAGGTGAAGAAATAAAAATAAAAAACACAAAAATTCTTGCAACTCACTCCTATAGCACAAACAACCCTTCACACAAAAAAGAAAACAATTTCGTAGGATATTTAATAAAATTTAAAGACTTACTAATATACCACGCTGGAGACACCGACGTAATACCTGAAATGCAAAAACTAACTGGATACAAAAACAAAAAAAAATACTTTATAGCAATTCTTCCGATAGGGGCAAAAAACACAATGTCCCCAGAAGAAGCGATAATTGCAACAAAAAAAATAAAACCCGATTTAATAATACCAATGCACTACTCTGAAAACAAAAATATCATAAAAGACTTCGAAGATTTATGCAAAATAGAAGAAATCAATTTTAAAATATTAAACTAAAAAACAAAAAACTTTATTAAACAAGGTTACTACTTATTATTATGAAAAAGGTGAACGAAAGAACAGAGGAATTAAGACCTATTATAACCGAAAGAAAAATTTGGGATACTCAAAATTTAATTTTTGCAATGATCATGGGATTTGTAATAATCGGCTCAATAATAACTATACTTTATCTTTACCCAATGGGTTCAATCGAAGCAATAGCAATGGTTGCCATCTTTATCGCTTTCTACTCAATATTTTTATTTTTCTTAGTAAAACCACAAATACATACAGAAATTCAAAAACAACAAATAATAACAAAAACATACGAAAAACCAATAGTAAAAGAAATTGTAAAAGAAGTCATAAAAGAAATAGAAAAACCAATAATCAAAGAAGTGATTAAAGAGATAGAAAAACCAATAATAAAAAAAGTTCCAGTCACAAAAACTGTAATAAAAAAAGTTCCAGTCACAAAGACATACATAATAGAAAAACCAAGAAAAAAATTAAACATTCCAAAATATGAATTCTTCGGCTCAACCCAAACAAAAACATATCACAAAAGTAGCTGTAGGTTAAGGAAATTAATAAAAAGAAAATACAAAGAATCTGCACACACCGAAAAACACTTCCTAACTCGTGGATATAAACCTTGTAAAATATGCCTAAAAGCAAAAAAAGTAAAAAAGGTAAAAGTAAAAAGAATAACAAAAAAAGAAAAGCCAATCAGAAAAATGAAAAAGCCAAAATCATCAATAGCAAAAAGAGCTTCTGAAATAAGAAGAAAAGAAACTAAGAAAAAAAAAGAAGTAAAAAAATTAGATAATTAATCTTTTGAACATTCATATTCATCAAGCTTTTTATTAAAAAAATCTTGAGAAAGCTCATATTTTTCTCTACAAATTGGACAAGTTACATCTAGCTTTCTATCTTCAAATGCTAAAGAAACAAGTCCTGTATTCATATAAAGAGTGTAATGAGTTCTGACTCCTTCAAAGCATGAACCTTCATACTCAAGATCCAAAAAAGAGCCTGACGCAGGAGATCCTTTCACTCCATCTCTTGGGCAACAATCAATTATAGCATAACCATTTTCTATTCTAAATATATCTTCTAAAAGTTTCATAATCTGCATAGAATATTACTATTTTTAAATATATCACTTTACCTAGAACACAACTCTAAAAATAAAAAAATAAAAAACCACCCCAAAAAAATAAACAAAATTATCTTTTCTCTATTGTATGCTGACATGCACTACATCGCCATTTCTCAAAAACGTCTTCTTTGTATGAAAAAGGTAATAAGTACCCTTTGCCACATTCTGGACATTTTGGAAAAATACATGAACTATTTTCTTCAACCATTTTATTTTCCGCCTCCATTATATTTAATTACTTTTATTCAATTAACAACCACAAATACCATTATTAAACTTTTCTAAACTTCAATTTTAAATTTATTTTTCACAAAACCAAAACACAGCAACTCACACAAACACAAAACTTTCCAAAAAATTTACTTTAATTTAACCGCAGTTCCATAAGCAAGCATCTCGCTAGCTCCCTGCATAACCATAGAAGTCATAAATCTAACACCAATAATTGCATCTGCACCCTTTTCTATTGCAGAATTAACCATTCTATTATACGCTTCATCTCGAGAATGATTTGTCATCTCCGTATAAGTCTTTATCTCTCCACCAATAATATTCTTAAAACCAGCACCGATGTCTCTTACAGCATTACGCGCCCGAACAGTACTGCCACGAACAACGCTTATAACTTCCTTAATACTTTTACCAGGAACTTCATTTCCAGTTGTAATAATTATATCCATATTAATTACTACTCCTTTTACTTTTTATACCTTTCTTAGCCCTTATTTTTTCAATTTCATCTTCTTTTGAATTTAATAAAATAGCAATTCCTAAACCAAAAACAATCACTCCATAAAAAATTAAGAATAACGAAGTAAAAATAGATAAAACAATTAAAAAAATTCCTAAAGAAATTCCCCCAACTCCACCAATCGCCCGACTAACCGAAACTATCTTCTCCCCTCCGATACAACCTTTCTAAAACTATCTTGCATCATCCCCATCTCTTTTTTTATTGCACCAAGCCCATTCCCATACTCCCCAACTTTCTCCAAAATTGCATGCTGCAATTTATCCATACTACTTTCCATTCTCTTTAATCTATTAGAAATATCTTCAATTTTTGAACTAGCAAGAACTCTAAACTCATTACTTTCCGAAATCTGTTTTTTCATCTTTTTTGATTTCTCTAAAAAAACCTGCTCTGCAACTTCAATAATAGTATCTGTATCTCCGCCACCATATCCCCCATAATCATCTTGATAATATTCTTCACCCATTTGAGAATCTCCCCCCATCCCCATTT
>Ga0222658_1001563_pt1 | contig 9971 bp, 2 predicted proteins | sample AntAcemetagen476_FD_179830 | JGI IMG/M metagenome (GOLD analysis project Ga0222658, IMG submission 179830) | Saline water microbial communities from Ace Lake, Antarctica - #476 | ecosystem: Environmental > Aquatic > Non-marine Saline and Alkaline > Saline | place: Antarctica: Ace Lake | collected... | reverse complement strand
CATCAATGGAAAGAATTAATTCATTAGTTTCTGGAAATAATCAAAGTAATTGGAAGTCTTCCGAGGGAGATAGAAAAGCAGGTGAAGGATATAGTGGTAGTTTAGAAATTTATGGTTCACCTAAAACATCTAACCTTGGTAATATTGTTTTAACAAATGCTCAGCAAGAAGATTTGAGAGTTTTAACAAAAAATAATAATCCATATATTTTAGGTAATTATGCAATTCCAGTTGATAAAATTCTACAAATTGAAAGTGGGGTAGTGGTAAAATCTGATTATAATAAAGCCATCATAAAAGTTGAGGGAGAATTAAAAATATTAGGGACAGAGGAAGAAAAAGTGATAATGACTTCTGGTCGAGATGTGAGTCTTGAAAGTGGTCAGGAAAAAATAGGGGATTATGAGGATGGAGATCCTGGACAGGAAGATTGGATTGGTTTTGTTTTTGAGAATGGATCAAGTGGAGAAATAGCTGGGTTAGATTTTCGTTATGCAGGATATATGTCTTGGAGTGGAACATTTGTTATGGGTGCTCCTGTGTATAAAGCGATTATTGTTGACAATGCCAATGTTGAGATTTCTAACTCGAGATTTTATCAAACAGGAGGAACGGCGATTAATTCCGCAAATTCTAATTTAACGATTAGTAGTTCCGAGTTTGATGGAGGTGTACAGAGTATATATGCTAAAAATTCTAACCTAATTTTAAATGATCTAGTGGTTGAAAACTATACTTCTTCAGACAGATTGATTGAAATTTATGATAATTTTCCAGAGATGAGTAATTTAACTTTAGAAAATAATACTAATAATAGAATTCAATTAGGAGCAATGGTTTTAACAGAAGATAGAACTTTGGCAGGCGGTAATCAATATTTAATTACCGGTTTGGAAGTAGCTAGTGGAGCGGTTTTAACAATGGAAGCGGGGGTAGATATACAAATGCATAATAAAGGGGTGATAAAGGTAAATGGTAATCTGCAAGCAAATGGCACTGCGGGAGAGAAAATAAATATTCATGCGATGGATACTTCAACGACTTGGGGGCATATAGAATTTAATAATTCAAATTCTAAGTTAGAGCACGTAAGTTTTTATGATGGAAATCATCATTATCCGAGCTATGCTAGTAATAACGGAATGGTTATTGCCAATAATTCTACAGTGAGTTTTTCAGATTGTATTTTTAAAGATATATTTTCTACTGGTAATATTATTAGATCTCGAAGTTCAAATTTAAATTTTTCAAATTGTCAGATTGGAGAGACAGAAAAATATGATAGTGATGCGATGACGAGTCCAAATTATACAGAGGGGATTGATTTAAAAGATGGGGGATTGGTACTTGATAATGTAGAGTTTGTGAATCTGAATGTTGGAGTTTTTGGCAATGGTACTGATGGTGGAATTCCACCTCAAGTTGATTTTAGTTCTTCTATTTTTAATAATGTTGATTATAATCACCTACCAAATCCTTGGATAAATTTATCCGAATAAATTCATTAAATAAAAAAAGAGCCGAGGTCTAAAACCTTGGCTCTTGCGTGTCTGTTTAGTCGAATTTTTTCGAAACTCCCTTCATTTCTTGAGCTTGTTCTATTTCGAAAGCTTCTGCAAAATCTTCTGCCGAGATTTTCAAGATGGCATGTGGGTCAACTGCTATTGCATTGCACGTATCACTACCATGGGTATCTATATCCATCGAGAACATCTCATCTGAAAAATTAAAATTCTTGAGTATTGGTTCATTGGTAGGTAGTCTGAACTCTATCATCTTCACATAAAGCTTCGCCGCCTCAAGTGATGTCATGCTCTCTGCACAGACTATTTCTCCCAGAATTCGCAATCCTACTTCTGTGGAAGAAATTTCACCGCTTTTAATCTTGCCGTCAAAACAAAGAACCCCAGCCAGAGGCATCTCTTGTTTACGATCAGTTAAAGAAAAGCTCCAGCGCATTTTAATATTTTCAGTTATTGAAAACTGGTATATTTTGTCATTTACTTCTTCCATATTCATCAGAAGGCCTGTTTTGAGCAAGTCTTCTACGAGTTCGCCTCTTTCTTTTTCTGAAATAATTTTATCTTCAAAATATTCTTGGAATAATTTTATTCCCTCAGAGTGACATAATACTGCTGTTGGAAAACCGTAGCATTCGTGGTAAACAATCACATAGAATATACCTGAATGAATCAAAACTTTATTCATTTTCATCGGAAAGATTATTGGTTTTGACATTTTATTTTCTCCACAGTTAGATGATTTTTAGTAATATGAAGGGGAGTAAGAGTCTAATTTAAACTATTATTCTCCTTCATATTTTTATAAATGAACGATATCTAAATATAGCATATGTAGTGTTATTTGTCAATTATTAAGGTAAAAAAAATAGATAAATTAAATTAAATATAAACTTATCCACAGGCTTTACTCGAAGTCTGTTTTAATTTGTGTTATACTATATACATTCAATATAATGATAGTTGTATAGAGATAGTTATATAAAGATAGTTATATATTGCTATCAATATATTGATAGTATGTTATTAATGAAATTTCGCTAAAATGAGACCAAACTTGAGGAAAATAGGGAAGAACATTAAGCGATTCCGAATGAGAAAAGGAATATCGCAAGAAGTCTTGGCACACAAGGCTAATTTGACGTTGTCTAATTTAGCAAAATTAGAAGGTGGATTTAGCAAAAATCCAACGATTAGTACTTTGCTCGGAGTAGCAAAAGTTTTAACACGAGGGAGCGTAGATAAATTAATTAAATAATTAATAAAAATATATGAATAATTATATACCACAAACTATTTTTATCTGGAGAAGCTTGGCTTATGTAGCTTTTACTGTTGCGGGTCTAGCTTTTGTAATGGTGCTTGTTGTTTTCGCCAAAGTTTAATTAAAAAACTAACTTATACACAGTGTTTTGGATAAGAAAAAATGTTATAATATGCCCAAGGAAATTAAACAATTTATAATGATTTTACAAAATAAATATTTTGTTAATTTGAGAACCAAACTTTCAGTGTTATTTGGTGTATTTTGTTTTGTTTTCTTTATTTCTGCAGGCTTATTTTTAAAATTTGATGCTCAGGCAGCAACTCCACCACAGATTATAAATTATCAAGGAAAACTTTTGGAAAACGGTTCGGCTGCGAGTACTACAAAGTCAATGTATTTTCTTATTTATAATGTTGAAACAGGTGGCACACCAATTTATACAGCCTCGGGTACAGTTGGTGGTTCTGAAGCTGCGATTTCAGTAACACCAACCTCAGGAATATTTAGCGTAAACATCGGTGACACAAGTATTACAAATGCTCTTGATCCAGAAATATTTAAAAATAATCAAAATGTATATTTAGAAGTACAGGTTGGCTCAGAAACTTTAACTCCAAGAAAACAAATAACCGCAGTTCCATATTCTTTCAACTCTAAATATCTAGATGGAGTATATTCATCTTCAACTCCAACCACAACGGAACAATATATTCCAGTGTCAGATTCTTCGGGTAATATGAATTTTAATAATGTTACTAGTACAGGAATTTATAGTAGCGATAGTTTAGAAGTAGATGGAATATCCACACTTGCAACTACAACTATTACCGACTTATCAGTTTCTGGTTCTGCAACCACAACAGGCAATCAATATATTGGTGGTAATTTGAGTATAATTGGGAATAGTGTAATGGCAACAACGACAATAACTCAAGCAAATATTACAAGCCTAACTATGGGTGGTGATATTGTCATGGTAGATAATTCTATAACTGGAATAGATACTCTAACATTTACAGATGTTACTGGAACAATCTCTGGGATAGAGAATCAGAATTTAGTTGATAAAACGGCTACGGAGAATATTACTGGAGCATGGACGTTTGGTGTTACTACAACATTCCCAAGTGGTATTTGGCAAAATAATGGTTATGTCGGTATTGGTACCACAACTCCTCCGGCAAAATTAACAGTTGTTGATGGGTCAATTTTGTTTGAAGGTTCAACTGGAGATATTCCTATTAGTTCCGTTACCGGAACAAGATTTATGTGGGTACCTTCAGTATCTGCTTTTAGAGCTGGAACTTTAGATCAGATTAGTACTAAAAATTATTGGGATACAGGAAATGTAGGAGAGTATTCTTTTGCATTTGGAAGAAATGTTAGAGCAACAAATGATTATACAATCGCTATGGGAGATGGTGCTTCTGCTAGTGCAGTTGATGCAATAGCGTTGGGTGAAGGGATAGATATTTCTGGAGCAAATTCAGTAGGTATTGGCCGTGATCATGATGTAAGTGGTAGTAAGTCTTTAGCTCTTGGTTACGGAATGATAGTTGAAGGAAGTAATACTGTTGGAATTGGACTGGATAATACAGGATATACAGTTTCTCAAAATAATACAATGGCAATTATGGGTGGTAAAGTTGGTATTGGAACCACAACTCCGGGATATGAGCTTACTGTTTCTGGTGATACCAACATAACTGGATCATACATGATTAATGGTACAGATATTACTACACCGGGTACTCTTTTAGGTGTTGCATACTTAAATCAAGCTAATGACTTTACAGGTTTAAATACATTTAGTGTTACTACTACATTTACAACCACTACAATGACTTCAAGTTCAATTACTCAAGCAAACATTACTAGTTTGGCAGTATCAGGTTCTGCCACCACAACCGGTAGTCAATATATTGGTGGTAATTTGAGCGTAGTTGGTAATATTGACGGTACTTGGATAGGTGATGCTATTGCGTCAGATAAAATAACAGAAACAGATCCTGTTTGGCTAATTGCCTCATCAAGTTATGTTCGGTGGGATAGTAGTTCTTCAACTCTTTGGGATACTGCCTATGGTTGGGGTGATCATGCAAGTGCAAGTTATATTACAGATGGTAATACTCTTTGGGATAACTCTTATGGATATATTACTAGTAGTTCTGCTGAAACTTTAACAAATAAATCAGGTAATATATCAATGTGGACAAATGATGCTGGATATACTTCTACTACTGGCGCACTATTATCTATTTCAGAAAATATTACTGGTATTGAGTATAATAATGCGACTGGCGTATTCTCTACAACTACAGGATATGTGATTCCATTAGTGGCTAGTACTACTAATTGGCAAACAGCATTTGGTTGGGGTGATCATTCAGTTGAAGGATATTTAACAGCTTACGCTGAAACAGATCCAATTTGGAGTGCCTCATCTTCAGAAGTTGCTTATTTAAATCAAGACAATAATTTTCTTGGTGTTAATGATTTTAATACAACTACAACATTTCCAAGTGGAATATGGGGTAGTGATGGAAAAGTTGGCATAGGGACAGCTACACCACTAGAATTATTACATTTAGAATCTACTACTGATGCAGATATTAAATTATATGTTAAAGAATCTTCAGAAAGTCCAGCTTTATTTTTTGACAAAGCTAATGATGGAGAAACAATACTTATTGATAATAATGATTTAGGTCTTATCGCAGCAAGAGGTTATGATGGAGTTAGCGTAAAAGACGCAGCAAAAATATTATTTGAAGTTGATGGAACTCCTGGAGTAAATGATATGCCTGGAAGAATTACTTTAATGACTACTCCAGATGGTGCATCTACACCTTTATCAAGAATGGTTGTAAAATCAGATGGTTATGTCGGTATAGGAACTGACGATCCAGCTGTAGAACTTGAAATCAGAGGTGGAGATACTAATGGAACAGCCAATCTTGCACTTTATAGCAATAGGGGTAGTACAGATAGGTCAATATTCACAACATATAAATCTTATGGGTCAGCAGGTGCTCCTACAAATATAGGTACTGGTGCGAATATTGGTACTTGGCTTGGTTCGGCTTATTACAACGGAGCTTATAATGATGTGATTAGTATTGATTATGATTCAGTTGGGGCTTGGAGTAATTCAAGTATGCCTACTGAAATGAAATTTTTAACAACAAATGTTGGTAGTATTACAGACTCAAATAAAATGATAATTACAAGTGAAGGTTTAGTTGGAATAGGAATAATTACCCCCGATGCATTTTTAGAAATTAATTCGACTGATGCAACTACCGACCTATTCCATATTTCAACTACAACAAATGACGGTGTATTTATGGTTGATAATGATGGCAAAGTTGGGATTGGGACAAATAGTCCATCTGACAGATTAGATGTAGCTGGAAATATCGCAATATCAGCAAATAGTGGAGCAACTGCGGAACATTCTGATATATATAGAACCACAGACGATGCTGGTATTAGAGTTTTAGGTGGTAGTAGTTTTACTACCGGTGCTGGTTTTGAAGTTTTTGGAGAAGATCGTGATGGTTCTGGTGGAAGAATGACTCTTAGATATGGTGGGCAAACAACTAGTACTTCAGCACAAACAGATGCTCTTTTTCAAATAAAACAGTTGAAATATTCAAGCACTGATGTTGTAAGGTTACTTATTGATATTGATGGTAATGTTGGTATAGGGACTTCTACTCCAGAACATACACTTTCCGTGGTAGGTGATATTTATACAACAGGTTCTGCCACCACAACCGGTAGTCAATATATTGGTGGTAATTTGAATGTAGTTGGTAATATTGAAGGAACATGGATAGGAGATATAATCGCAAAAGATAAAATAACTTCATCAACCGAGTGGGATCAAATATATACAACTGTAACTAGCTCTTTTGGAAATTGGAATACTGCCTATGGTTGGGGTGATCATTCAGTTGAAGGATATTTAACAGCTTATACAGAAACAGATCCAGTCTACACTGCTTGGGACAAATCAACTGGAATTAGTATTACAGAAAATCAAATTAGTGATTTTGGAACTTACTTAACATCATTTACAGAATCAGATCCAATCTGGATAGCTAGTTCAAGTGATTATGTTCGTTTTGACAGTACATCTTCAACTAATTGGAATACTGCCTATGGTTGGGGTGATCATTCAGTTGAAGGATATTTAACAGCTTATACAGAAACAGATCCTATTTGGATAGCATCATCTTCAGAAGTTGCTTATTTAAATCAAGACAATAATTTTCTTGGTGTTAATGATTTTAATACAAATACAACATTTCCAAGTGGAATATGGGGTAGTGATGGAAAAGTTGGCATAGGGACAGTAGCTCCGAATGGTGTATTAACTGTAAAAGGTGATTATCCACTTAGATTAGAGAGTAATACTGGTGCTGTCTATTTTGATGTAAATGCAGGAATAGTATCATTTAATGCAAGTGGTGGTCATACAGAGGTTGCTAGTTCAGGTAATTTAGGGGCTAGGATGAATATTGGATCTTTAACTACTGTTGGCACAGCTTTAGCCTTAGCAGGGATAACTTCACAGACTAGCAATATATTTGAGGTAAATAGCATCGGAGATCAAAGTGGTGATTATTTTGTAATTGATTCGAGTGGAAATGTAGGAATTAATACAACAACTCCAAGCAGTAAGTTAGATGTATATGGAGAAATGAGAGCGAGTGCCAGTGGTTCAGCAAGTGAATATATTTCGATACAATTTACAACAGGAGAAGCAGGTATGATAATGACTGGTGCTAGTCAATCACTTGGCATACAAGGTGGAGATGCTGACGGATCTGGTGATGGTGGTAATATAGATTTGTATGGTGGTAATGCAAGTACTGGTGGTTTAGCAGGTGTTGTAAATATATATGGTGGTGATGGTGTAACAGGTAATAATGGTGGTGGTAGTGTTTATATTCACGGTGGTACTGCCACTGGAACAGGAAGTAACGGGGATATATTACTTGGAGTAGATGATGAAGGAACTTTGTTTGGTAAAGTTGGGATTGGGACAATTACCCCAAGCGAAAAATTACATTTAACAAATGGTACTTTTCTTGTTGATACTCCAACTCCAACCACAACTGGTAATTGGATTCCAGGTGACACTAATGTGATGAATGGTGCGAACAGTGTTTATGTATCAGGTAAATATGCTTATGTATCAGGTCTTTCTTCAAATAATTTAGCAATCGTAGATATTTCTAATCCAACAAGCCCAACTACAACTGGTAATTGGGATCCAGGTGATCCTGACATAATGAGCCAAGCACGTTCAGTTTACGTTTCTGGTAAGTATGCATATGTAGTAGGTAGTGGTTCAGATAACTTAGTAATCGTAGATATTTCTGATCCAACGAATCCAGTTACAATCGGTAATTGGGATCCAAATGTTACTAGTACTATGGAAGGTGCAATGTCAGTTTACGTTTCTGGTAAGTATGCATATGTGGCGGGTGGTATTTCAGACAACTTAGCAATCGTAGATATTTCTGATCCAACAAGCCCAACCACAACCGGTAATTGGGATCCGAATGATGATAATGTGATGAATGGGCCGTGGTCAGTTTACGTTTCTGGTAAGTATGCATATGTGGCGGGTGGTACTTCAGACAACTTAGCAATCGTAGATATTTCTGATCCAACAAGCCCAACCACAACCGGTAATTGGGATCCGAATGATGATAATGTAATGAATGTTGCAAATTCAGTTTACGTGTCTGGTAAGTATGCCTATGTGGCGGGTGGTACTTCAAAGAACTTAGCAATCGTAGATATTTCTGATCCAACAAGCCCAACTACAACCGGTAATTGGGATCCGAATGATGCCAATGTGATGAGTGTTGCAAAATCAGTTTACGTGTCTGGTAAGTATGCATATGTATCAGGTGATGCTTCAAAGAACTTAGTAATCGTAGATATTTCTGATCCAACGAACCCAGCTACAACCGGTAATTGGGATCCGAATGATGATAATATAATGTATGGGGCAAATTCAGTTTATGTGTCTGGTAAGTATGCCTATGTAGCAGGTTATACTTCAGATAATCTAGCAATCGTAGATATAGGTGGTGCAGATATTCATTCTGCTAATATTGGAAATATTCAGTCAAATGCTTTAACAATTACAGAAAATGTAGATATTGGTAATAATCTATCTATTAGAAGTGGTTTGAATGTTGGTATAGGAGGAATATTATCGAGTGGTCCGTTGTCAGTTACAGATTCTAATTCTCCTTCATATTTTGGTGGTAGTGTAGGTATTGGAATCACCACACCAGCACAAACTTTACATATAGCAACTGGGACTATTAGGATTGATAATTTACTTTCAAATGGTACTACAGCATTATATGTAGATTCAAATGGTGACATATCTTTTACTTCCTCTGATGTTAGATTAAAGAAAAATTTAACACCTATTGAAGATGCTTTATCAACAGTGTTGAGTTTACAAGGTTATCTATATAATACACTTGAAGAAGAAGATGGTGATAAAAAAAGATTAGGTGTTCTTTCTCAAGATTTATTAACATCTTTACCAGAAGCAACATTTGATTTCGAACAAAATAATACACTATATCACGGTGTACATTACGAAAAATTAACAGCTCTTCTTATTGAAGCTGTAAAAGAACAACAAGGGCAAATTGAATCTTTGGTGCTTGGAAATACTACAACTATAATAACAGCCCCAAATCAAAATCCATCATTAAACTCTCTAACAGTAACTGGTAATACTAAATTAATAAGTAAATTAGAAGTTGGTGGTCATGTTTACTTTAACGAAGATGCGGTTGGCCAAGCCAAGATTTTGGCAGGAGCAACTAGTACGTATGTTGGTTTTGAAGATGATTATTCAAAAGAACCAGTAATGACGATTACTCCCGTTGGTTTGCATAATGTAAATTATGGTGTTGACAATGTTTCGATTGAGGGATTTGATATAGAAATTTCCGCGACCACTACAGAGGATATTGTGTTTAACTGGCATGCTTTTGCTACTAACAAATTAAAAGTTCATATTAGTGATGGAACAATTTATGTTGATGGAGAAATAGCCGATCCAGCACCAACAGAAGACCCAGCTGAAGATCCAGCACCAACAGAAGACCCAGCTGAAGATCCAGCACCAACAGAAG
>Ga0222658_1001554_pt1 | contig 10004 bp, 12 predicted proteins | sample AntAcemetagen476_FD_179830 | JGI IMG/M metagenome (GOLD analysis project Ga0222658, IMG submission 179830) | Saline water microbial communities from Ace Lake, Antarctica - #476 | ecosystem: Environmental > Aquatic > Non-marine Saline and Alkaline > Saline | place: Antarctica: Ace Lake... | reverse complement strand
TCCGATTATTGTTTTTGTTTTTGTATTTTCCACTTTTCACCACGTTAAATATATTGTAGCGCTCTTTTTGGGAAAAGTAAAGGATTATTTTAATTTTCTTTCCCTAGCGTTGCAGTAGGTTACGAAAGTTGGGAAAAATAATTTGTTAATTAAGTTTTAATTGTGTGTTTATTGAATGCTTTTTGTTCCCAGTCTAGAACAGTTACCCCAGATAATGTCAATAAGTCAAATCCTTCAGTATATCTTATTTGTTTTGCATAAACTTTTTCCAATCCGGCTTGTATTATTAATTTTGCACAAGGTTCGCAAGGGACATAAGTAACGTACATGGTTGCACCTTTGCAAGATTTACCTTGCCTTGCGCATTGGGCTTCTTCTAAAATTTTAATAAATTTACCTTGTTCATCCATATTACACATCCTTACATTTTTTAACAACGCCTTTAACTAAATCGCTTATTGTTTGTAGACTTTCAAGACTGACTTCTTCTCTAACCGGAATTTTTGCTTCAGGCTCTCTTACATAAGCCGGGCTATTTTTAATATCCTTAATAGGGAATACCCCTCGCCAGCCGCGTTCGACTGATTGTTCTAGCATTAGGATAGAAGTCTTTATTGGATACCTATGCAATTTCTTTAATGATAGCTCTAATGCTCTTGTAGTGTTAGGCGCTTTAATCTTCTTTCTAACCTCTAACCAAGCTTCCCATATTTCTTTAAATGCTGGGGTGTCAAGGTGAGTAAATGCTTTGTTTATTTTGTTTATTGTATTAGTGTCTATTGTATTAATAGGCGTTACCTTTTTGGGTAATAAGTAATTACCTTTTTGGGTAATGATTGTTACCTTTTTGGGTAATGATTTGGTTGTTACCTTTTTGGGTAATGATTTCCAAGATGGATAGTCTTTATTAATGCTATACCTTTTTTCTTTTCCGTTACCTTTTTGGGTAATAATATTCATTTGGGTTAGTTTTTGTAACCCCCTGATTATCCTATGTTTAGGTATTTTGGTAGTTGTGTAAAATTGGGATAGGGTTATTATATCAGATTTTTTATTCCAGCCGTAAGTTTTACGAACAATGGTTTTTAGTATTTGCTCCGCCTCGCCCGGTATACGTGTTGATGCCCAAGCTTCCCATATTTCGGTGGCTACTCTGACAAATCCGTTTTCGAGTTGAGGATTAACTGGCATATAATCTCCAAATTAAAAATACCGAGCGAAGAAAGTCATGGCAGTAAACAACACCCAAGAAGGTTGGGATATTGACCTTTCCCCGCTCGGTACGGGTTATTAGCTATGAGTTTAGAGTTGAGTGTAACTGCCATAATTATATTATGGGGCATTTTCAAGAAAAGTAAAGGATTATTTTGTTTTTTTCGCTTTACTTATTTCTAATTTAGAGTTATAATAAAGTGAGGGCTTGCTTATGAAAAGAATATGCTTAAAATGCGGCAATATATTCAATAGTAAAGGAATCCACAACAGGCTATGCTTTAATTGTGTTTACCAAAATGCGTTAGTGCCATTCGTTTTAAAAATAGAATTCCCTAGAGAGAAAATAATAAGAGAAAGTATAAAAAATGCACGGTAACTCAAAATATAAAAAAATATCTTTAAAGAAAGTAGAGCAGTTAGCGGGTTATGGTTTAACCGAAGTGGAGATAGGAAACGTGTTGAGCGTAAGTCAAAGCGCTATAACGACTTATAAAAACAAATATCCTAATTTTGAGATAGCCTTAAAAAGAGGGAAAGATAAAGCTGACGCGAGAGTGGTCGCGAGTTTATATAAACGGGCTTTGGGTTTTGAGCATACCGAAACCCAGTTTGAACAGATAACAATAATGACCGAAGTCGGCGAAGTTATAAAAGAGATGCCGGCGATTAAAAAGAAAACAATAATTAAGTCAACTGCACCAGATACAATGGCTTGCATTTATTGGTTAAATAACAGAAGAAAAGAAGATTGGAGAGTAAGGCCAGAAGAAGTTGGCGATAAAAAATACGAGGACGAGATGATAGAAATAATTCCTTCAAACGGAAAAGCCGGGGGCAACGGTTCTAAAGTGCCTAACCGAGTTGCAAAGTTTTTATCATGATAAAGCTAAAGAGCTACAAACCACATGACGGTCAATACGCGTTCCATTACGCGGTACAGAATTTATATCGATACGTTGCTATGGTATGTGGTATCCGTGGTGGCAAAACATATTCTGGGGCAAGGGAAGCCGGCGCTCAAGCTTGGAATTCAAGGGAAAACGGAGTATACGGAATCATTGCCCCAACCTACCAAATGTTAAAACGGACAACTTGGCGCGAGTTTAAAATAGCAGTTAGGCCGTTAATCAAGAGAGAAAACGCAAGTGATAAGATAATAACCTTTAAAAACGGTAGGGAAGTGCATGGTTTCTCCGCTGATAAGCCTGATAGAATAAGAAACGCTACTTTATGCGGGTTTTGGTTAGACGAAGGCCGAGAATGTAAGGCTGGCATTTGGGACGTATTGCTAGGAAGAGTCTTATCAACCGGTGGAAAAGGCATTTTGACAACATCACCTAATAGTTTTGATTGGATTCATGACGTGTTTGTTGAACAGAGAGATAAAGATTATGGGTTGCTTCAATTCTCAACGTATGAGAATAAGCATATTCCACCAGCGGCGATTGATGATTTAGCTAGAAAGTACGATGACAAGTTCATGCAACAAGAATTGTTAGGCCGGTTTGTAGTATTCCAAGGCCAAGTCTATTACGCGTTCAACCGTAAAGACAATGCTGGCGACTTAGCGTTTAAGTTGGCTAAGTACGACCCAAGTAAACCATTAGGACTATGTTGCGATTTCAATGTTAACCCTTTATGTTGGGCAATAACTCAAATAGGTGAGAATTTGCAGACAGGGTTAACTGAAGCTTATGTTGTAGACGAGATTAGTTTAACAAATTCAAACACTATCGAAGCTTGTGAAGAATTCAAACGAAGGTATCCGAACCATTACACTGGTTTAGATTTATACGGGGATGCAACTGGTGCGGCAAGGCATTCGTCAAGTAACGTAACCAACTGGAAGATAGTAAAGTCAGAGTTGGCTAAATATAGAATCACGCCACATATACCGACAAGAAACCCAGCGCAAAGGGATAGGGTCAACGCTGTAAACGGTTTGATATGTAATAGTCGGGGTGAAAGGCGGGTGCTGGTTAATCCAAAATGTAAGAAGCTGATTAGGGATTTCGAGCAAGTTTCATACAAGGAAGGCACAACAGCAATAGATGGTGGTAAAGATTTGGATTTAACTCACATGTCAGACGCATTTGGGTATATGGTAGAGAAAGAATTCGGCTTAAACAAAGCAAAATATGAAGGGTTAAAGATATGAGCATTAAAATTATGGTTGAAAACCCACATCCGGTCAACCGGAAGTATAGCGGGTATTGGAATTTCTTGTTAGACAGTTATGAAGGTGGTCTTGATTATACCGGCGCGACTGTATCAGGCGCTAGCACAGATAATGGAGTTAGCGACTTATATCGTATATACGCTAATGGTACAGTTTTGAGCCAAACAACAAACTCGCATCTTTTCAAGCATCCGAAAGAGTTGGACAGAGATTTCAAAGACCGGGTTAAAATGAGTTATTACTATAACTTTTCCGCTCCTATACTAGACACGTTTACCGACCATTTGTTTAAACAAAACATCGTGGCTGATTTTAATAATATAGAAAAAATCGTTGAAAAAAGAAAAAACAATATAGATAGAAAGGGTTCTTCGCTAACAGAGTTCAGGAAAGAGATGGCGGACTTATCCCAGTTATACGGGCATGTGTTTATAGTAGTTGATTCGCCTCAATCTTCAGATGATATAGTAACAGTGCAAGACCAAATAGATAAAGACGTGTTCGCTTACTTTGCGTTTATACATCCTCAGAACATGGTTAATTGGGCATTAGACCCGTTCGGCCGACCTTACTGGGTATTAGTTAGAGAAATGGAAGATGCGAACATTGACCCTATGCAATACGATAAATATTTAGGGAAAGCGATAACATACCGGCTAATCACTAGAGATAGTTGGTATCTATATAATTCTAAGTACGAATTAATTTCTAGCGGATTGAACCGGGTAGGCTACGTTCCGATAGTTTGTGTAGTGGATAAGAGAAGTAAAAAGGAAGTCAACTTTTTAGGTATCAGCGCATTATCTGATATAGCGTTTATAACTAGAGATGTATTCAATTCTTGTTCGGAGTTAAAGCAGATATTACGCGACCAGACTTTTGCTTTTCTAACGGTACAAGGGGAATCAAGCGAGTATAGCGAAATAGAAATAGGGACTAGAAAAGGATTGATTTACCCTAGAGATACAGACCGACCGGGGTACATATCTCCGCCAGCGTCTAACGCAGAAGCTTATTTTAAGCATATAGATAGGCAAGTTGTTAAGATGTTTCAGTTAGCTAAGATTGAAGCCGGAAGCGCAAAGTTTGACGGTGAATCAGCAGTGGCGCAAAGTGGTGTAAGCAAAGCATGGGATTTTAACCAGACTAACAGTTCATTGGCTAGAAAAGCATCTAACTTTGAAGATGGCGAAATGAAGTTATGGGAATTCTTCTCATTGTGGGAAATAAGCAAATCTTTTGACGGGCATATCGATTACCCTAAAGAGTTTTCAGTTGCTAGCCTTACTGATGATTTAGACGAGTTAGAGAAAACAATGAAAGCTGGTCTTGGAAAAGAGTTTGACAAAGAAGTTAAAAAAGCGATAGTTAAAAAGAAGTTTCCACGCATGGCAGAGAACGATTTAAATGTTATGCTTGACGATATAGATAACAACGAGGGAAAAGGTGAAGGCGATAAGTTGGTAGACAAGTTGCCTAATTTATTCAAGAAAAACGCCAACTCTGGCGGTAAATAGGAGGGTTTTATGCCGGACAAAACTTATACTCAAGTAGAAGTAGACGAGATTAAGAAAGGGTTATTCACGCAAGAAGCTTTGAACCATCATGTGCAAGAACGGTTAGCTAGAGAAAGTAGCAAATACGCAAATTATGAAGAGCTAGTTAAATTTAAAACAGAGCATGAGAAAGCTATGGAAGGCCAGCAACAAAAGGATTTAGAAGCTGGTAAGAAATATGACGAAGCCAAAGCCAATATGGAAAAACAAATAGTAGAATTACAAGGCGTTATCTCTAAGAAAGACGGGTCATTATCAAACATGAAAATTAATCATGCTTTAGTCAGCGAATTAGCTACTGCCAGCGCTTACATCGATGAATCGGTAGCATTAATGACTAACCAAGCATTTCTAGATACAGACGGTGCTATCAAGATTAAAGGTGTTGACGGCAACGGTTTAGAAATCAAATACTCTGTAAAGGATGGAGTTAAAACTTTCCTTGAATCACGCCCGCATTTAGTTAAAGCTAATAACAAGGGTGGAGGGGGAACGCCACCCGGTAATACTGGCGGAAGTTCTGCACCGACTGACCTTATGTCGTTGAATATTGAACTACAACAAGCTATGGCATCTGGAGATAATAAGGGAATTACAGAAGCACGAAACAAGATGAGCGCATTTATTGCGGCAAAAAAAGCCGTATAGCTTATCTATTAAAAAGGAGATTTTAAGATGGCAGACACAACCACAACCACACTGACAGAAGCCGTTCCGACTATTGTAGCCGCGGCGCTTCTAGAGTTATCAGAAGGCGATATTATACGGCCGTTGGTAACAAATGTAAACTTCGCTGGCCAACCCGGCGTTGTTCACCAAACCCCTTTTGTTCAGAAGTTAACATCAGAAGCTGATGATAGTTTATCGTCACAAGCTTTGGATTCAACAACTAGCGACGAAACTTCTCCGGCAGAAGCAACTGTTGGGGTGCATGGTTCTTACGTTCAGTTAAAAGAGATTGCGCAGTTAGCGACTATTGATGATATGGCCGCGGTTGCCGGTTCTTTGATTGGACAAAGCATAAGAGTAAGACGCGATTTAGATTTAGCTACGTTGTTTACTTCTTTCACAACTAACCAAGGCACAGCGATAGCGTCATTAGCGCCAGCGGATTTATACGACGCTTACGCTTCGTTACGGACTTATTTCGCACCTTTACCTTACAATTTGGTATTGCACCCTCAACAGATTTGGAGTTCTTCAGGGCTTATCAGCTTGTTTGATAATTCGTCTGATGCTATACAAACTGCTGGTCCAGGAACAGTAGGTGAAGATTTTGCTCGCATGGGTTTTGCTGGTTTGGCTTTAGGGTTCAGTTTATTCTCTGATGCTAACATCGTTTTGACGACTAACAATGGTTCAGGCGCGGCATTTTCAAGGGCTGGAATCGAGTATGTCCAGAAACGACCTTTCCGTATTGACATTGAAGGCGATGCGGCAGAAGTAGCAACAAGAATAGTTGGTACTGAAATGTGGGGCGAATCTGTTTTAAGAAATTTACATGGTAATGAAATGCAGTTCACTGCATCCTAAACTCGTTAGAGGACTGACCTTCGGGGGAGGGGAACTAACCCTTCCCTCGATTTTTAAAGGGAACAAAAAAGGAGAAAACAATGGTTGACCAGAAAAATAAAACTAAGGCTGAATTAGCGAAAGAGAATCAGATACTAATTGACAAGTTAGCAGAACAAGCAACAGATATGCCTAATGATATGCTTGGCCGGTACATGAACGAGTTAGACCAAATATCTAAGAAAGGTAGGGTCGATACTAACAAAATAAAGGTTGTAGAGATTAACGACCATAAAAACATTTCTTTATGGACACCATACGGGAAAAGAATTGGGCCAATGCACCCGCACAACGCTGAAAAGATATTCAAATTGTTTTGGAAGTTAGGCCGGAAGTTGTCAGCAAGCCAACCGACCATAGCACAAATAGACGCTTACAAGAATACAGCAGAGTATAAAGAATTGACAAGAAAAGAAGCGGTAAAGAGATTAGTTAAGGATAAGTCAAGAAAATCAGGTAGTATTGAAAGATTAGCCGAAGCTATTGCTAAAATGGCTGGCGTTGAAGCAAGCACGATTACAGACGTGTTACCTATGGACAAAGTTGGTAAATAATGAGCAATGAAACTTTCATAGTAGATAAAAGCGGGAAAGCATTTGGGGCAACGTATTACCAAAGTAAGATACAATGCCCCGCTCATTACCTTATTGACCCTAAAGAAGATATTTATTTGCGTGAGATTGACCCTATGCTAAAGGGTGTCAGCAAGTCAGCTTGCATTACTTATGGGATAAGCAAACTACGCATGAAAAGAGATGTGTTTGGTAACAAGCTTTTGGATTGGAAGAAACTTTATAGATTGAAGAAAGAGGGTAAAGTTATACAACCGTTTATATCTAGCAGTTTCGCAATAGAGAATGTATATGACCCTAAAAGCCCAGTTTGTATAAGATGCCGTGGTCGATGCAAGGAAGGGAAAGGTAAAATTAAAACTACAACAATAAAAAGGTTAATGGGATGACAAAAGTCGTAAAGAGCAATAGAAATAGAAAGGCTGTTAATTCAAAAATAAGAGGTGTTGATGTGGATACAACAAGATTTAGGTTCAACCAAACGCCGGTAGAAACACCAGACGGTGCTAACAAGGTGTTCACGTTACCCAATAGTGAATCCTACGTTACCGGCATACTGGAAGTTTTCGTAGATGGTTTACAACAAATAAAAACAACTGACTGGACAGAAACTTCTTCGACAACTTTCAGCTTCGTTGCCGCTCCAGACAGCGATGAAAATATTAGGTTAAATTATATAAAACAATGAAAAAATTATTATTCACCCTTATCGTAACATCTATATTTTGTGCTAACGCCTTTTGTGCATCTCCAAAGGCCGATAAGATAAGAATAACTGACGCTGGTGGGTATTACACTTCAACAGAAGTGGAAGGTGCGTTGCAAGAAGCCGGTGCCGCGGCCGGTCATAACGCAGTTACATTAAACACTTCAGCGGATACCTTCCTTAATTTGACTGGGCAAGATTTGTTTTTAGATGATGCTCCAACAAACAAATTATGGGGTGGACCAGCGTCTGGTGCGAATACTACGCCAACTTATAGGGCGGTAGTTGATGATGATATTCCAGACACGATAACACTTACGAACATAACTCAAATAGGGACTAGGACTTCGGTATTACTTACAGACACAGCAGATATACTTTATGAAGAAGAACTTAATAGCTTATCAGAACTAACAGCTCAAATTACAGATGTTTCGACTTTTTTAAATAATGGGACAACCTTCGGTGGCGAAGTTTCCGGCGCTTACGGTTCTCTAGTGGTAGGTAATGACGTTCTAGACGACCAATATTACGATTCAGAAGCGGACTTAACCACATTGCTTGATAACAATTATCAACCGTTAGAAGCTACGTTAACAGACGTTGCAGACGGGACTATTGCAGAGGACTTGGTCAACACGGCCAACCCTTGGGCGGATAATGAAGTAGCCGATGATATAACGCTAACTAACATAACCCAAATAACAACTAGAACATCAACTTTGCTTACTGATACAGCCGATTTGCTATATGAAACAGAGTTAAGCAACGTAACAGAACTTAACGCACAAATAAGTGAAACGGTTCTTTATGGTGGCGCATTAACTAACACTAAATATTGTATAGCTAACGGTACTGCCGGATTAATTGACTGTACAGCCGAAGCTGGTGCTGGTTCTGGCGACCTACTAGCTGACGCTACTGTTCCAATGACTGCTGACTGGGATATAGGCAACTTTGATATTACGCTCAAATCTCTTACAGGTGATGGTACTATCGAGGGAGCGGCACTTACCGAAGGCGGTGAAGCAGTTTACAATTCAACAGAAACCCCTGGTGGGGAGTTAGGTGGGTCATGGGCTTCTCCAACGATTGATGATAGCGTAGCGGTTACAGGGTGGAACTTAACAACGCCAACATTAACAACTAGCTTAACAACAGATTCTAAGACCATATCAGAGGCAGAGATTGGCCGGTTAGATGGGTTAACTTCTGCAATTATAGATGATGACAAAATAGATACTTTTAGTGAATTAGATACTATAGTAACCGACAAGGCTTTAGTAAACAAAGCTGATGGTGCAGTATGGACAGGTACCCATGATTTTGGTGGAGCCACAGCTGTAGAGATAGAAAATACGGCTGGTGATGTTGTAGTTTCTAACCTTGGTGAAGTAGCTGTTGATACTACTCAAAAACAATTAGTTGTTTATGATGGTGTAGAAAAAGTAATACCTTTAAGACATATTATTCAAGGACAACTTGGTACTGGTGATTATGATGCGGACCCTGACGTTTTTATGTTGAGTTTACATGCCGATACTTACCCTGACGGTATATTAATTACCCAATGGACTGTAGATTGTAATGAAGCAGACCCTACTACAGAACTTAACGCTAATTTATACTATTGTGATGATAGAGGAACCGGATCATTTCCTGGTGCTAGCCCTGAACTGATAGATGTTATAGATACGGCTACAGGTAATTCATCAGAAAATACTATGGGTAATTCTGATTTAGGTAGTGGGATAATACCTACAGGTAAAGAATTGTATGTTATTATAGATACAGATCCAACATCTGACACTACATTGTTTAGAGTAAAGGTTCATTTTTATATACCAGAAGATTAGGAGGGTTATGAAATATTTTATTGTTTTATTTATGTTTGTTCCTATTTTTTGTTTAGGTAAACCAATTAATGAAAAATACTCTTATAAGGCATATTCTTACCATGGGTTATCTTTTAAAAATAGACCGGCAAGTGAGTTTAATAACACAACTATCAAAGGTTCTTGTTTTTACCAAGATTGGAAAGAAGGCGAAAGTGTAGTGAAAGATATATTCCCTGATGGTATGGTTGGCGTTGAGTTCAAAAATTGTAATATTGATAATCTTTTTATTCCAGTTGGGAATACAGTTGTTGGTGGAACTAACAAAAAAATCAAAGAACAAAATGATAAAGAAGATTGGGTGTTGAA
>Ga0222658_1001553_pt1 | contig 10009 bp, 19 predicted proteins | sample AntAcemetagen476_FD_179830 | JGI IMG/M metagenome (GOLD analysis project Ga0222658, IMG submission 179830) | Saline water microbial communities from Ace Lake, Antarctica - #476 | ecosystem: Environmental > Aquatic > Non-marine Saline and Alkaline > Saline | place: Antarctica: Ace Lake... | reverse complement strand
CCACTCGCTACAATTCATCACCCAGATGCGGTTGTGCTTTAGCACACATCCTTGTCCGTCTTGGTGAATCGGGCAACTAGAGGCAAACTCGCAGAGACATTCATTGTCCATAGTTAATCACCTCCCAGCTCAGCTCCTTATTTGTATGGGGGTACCTACAAGGAGCCTAACTGCACTCTTATCTTGTGATAAGTTCAGTCAAGGCTGAACTGGGAAATGACTAACGATTCTATTTATTATTTTACTCTAGCAATTCCCATGTTGTTGATAGCTTCATCTACTTTTGCCTTTTCGTTTTCTGACATACAGAAGTGAGCTGGATGTTCCGGGTCTAATAACATTGTGGCTGCTGTTTCCTTTTTTATAAAGAAACAATTTTTACCTTCTTCTTCTGTGCTTGGGTTAGGACATACTAGATACTGACCTTTGTCTTCTAGCTGAGTGTCGCAGTTAGGACACTTCTGATAAAATAGATTTTGCCATTTTCTTTTTGGTCTTGGTTTTTCAAATTCTACCATACGATTTTTTCCCCGTCACGCATGACATCACGGTTACCAGTGTAGTCAACGTATCTTTGAATTATTACGTCGGCGAAGCGGGGGTCTAGCTCCATGCCTACGCATATTCTATTGGTCTTTTCACAGGCTATCATTGTTGAACCTGAACCTAGAAAAGGGTCCATTACTATATCATCGACCTTTGAACTATTGTTGAGCGCATACATTATCAATTCAACTGGCTTTTGTGTCGGATGAACGTAGTCTCTGACTGACTCGCGCTTCATTGTCCATATGGTAGTCTTACCTTCCTTCTCGGCATCTCTTTGCTTCTTTGCCCATTTGGCAAGTTGCTCATCTGTCTTCTGAAAGTCTATGATGGTCGTGTTGGTTCTATCTCCATAGAAAATTGGAGATATTCCCTTTACGTTAGCATAGAAGAATGGTTCATGCTTCCATCTATAGTTTCCCCATCCCATTGATGCGGTAGGTTTATTCCAGATGAGTTGATTCCTTATTTCAAAACCACTTAAAGTTAATGCTTCTTCAAATGTGGCCTGAGTGCTAGTGCTATGAAAAACATAAATGCCGGCACCTTTTTTTATTACTTCTTGCCAATTAGAGAATGTATCACTTAGAAACGACTGAAATGCTACCGACTCCATCTTGTCATTCATTATGTTGGTTGACGTGTTTTTGCCTGCTCCTTGATAATTTACATTATAAGGTGGATCTGTAAAAACCATGTCAGCCTTTATGTCCTTGAGTATTTTCAGATATGATTCTTTTTTTGTTGAATTCCCTACGTATAGTTTATGGTTGCCGAGCTGGTATAATTCTCCCTCTTTGCTTCTAGCATTTAATGGAAGTTCTGAAACATCGTCATCCTTGTCGCTCAGGTCTACTATTAGTTTTCTGTCAAAGCCGGTAAGGTCAAGTCTTGCTATGTCGAGTTCCTTTAGTTCCTGAATAACTAATTTCATATCCCAGTCTGATTCGTTCAGCTTGTTGTCGGCCAATCTGTATGCCTTTGCGTCTTCTTCGCTTATTTTTACTTTTAGAACAGGCACCTCTCTCATGTCTAGATATTGAGCGGCCAAGTATCGTCCGTGTCCGGCTATCAGTACGTCGTTTTCATCAACAACTAATGGTTGATTGAAACCAAATGCCTGAATCGAATCTGCTATCTTATTGATTTGTTCTAGCGGATGCTTTTTGGCATTTTTTCCGTATGGCACTATCTCTGTAATCTTTCTATTCTCTATTTTCATTTTTTTATGATTAAGTAAATTACTTGCCTCTTGTTTCTATTTATTTCCTCGATGCTTCCTTCTTCCTTATTTATTTTACCTATAATCTCTAATGCTTTTAGGTGGTTAGCGTTGCCAAACTCCGGGTTGAAGTCTTTAACCACCACATCATAATTATAAATCATACTATTTTATTCTTGTCTAATCTGTTGAGGATTTTCTACCAATAATCCAGTTACCGTTACCAACAATGATGCGATAGAAACTGCACTCTCAATTTGAGCGATCAGGACGTCTACTGGGTCCATAACACCAATATCATGCCAGTAGCCAATCTCTCCTGTAACTACATTGATTGCTTCTTCTTCCATTAATCTTCTGTGATTCTTTAATCCAACATTATATTTTAATTGTTCGAATGGTACTTTTAGAGCATCATTTAATAATTTACTTGAAGTCTCAATGTTTAGCAGGGCTATTCCTCCGCCGGCTATTATTCCGCCTTGGAATGCTGACCTAGTTGCATTGACGGCATCCTCTACTTTATATCTCAATGCGTTGGCTTCATTCTCTGTGGCTGCTCCGACTTTAATGACTCCTACTTTATTACTAAACTTAGCAATTCTTTTTTCTATTAGGTCAATCGTTCCTTTATGTGTTTCGAATGATTTAGATTTTTTCAAATCTTCAATCACTTTTGTTATTTCGTTCTCATCTCCTTTAGGTCCAACGATTGTTGACTCTGTTCTCTTGGCAATGAACCTGTCTGCTCGGCCAAGGTCTTCTATTTCAGCATCTTCAATCTTATTTCCTTTGGTGTCACTAAAAACTTTTCCACCACACATGATCGCCATATCTTCTAGGAGGTTTGTTTTATTGTCTCCGGATGGTGCATTAACTGCTACAGCATTAAATTTACCCTGCATTTTATTAACTACTAATGTTGCTAAGGCTGTCTGCTCTATGTTTTCTGCAACAATTACAAGGTTAGTTATTTTTTTAGCAAGAAGTTTTTCCATTACACCTATTACGTCTTTTGCTTCTGTCAATCTGTAGTCAGTAAATAGAATGTAAGGCTTCTCAATCAGGGCTTCCATTCGGTCCGGGTTGGTTACCATATAAGGGCTAATGTATCCACGGTTAATGCTGATTCCTTCTTTTAGCTCTACGCTTGTTTCCATTGTGTCTGATCTATCGATTGTTAGTATCCCATCCTTTCCGAGTTCATTCCATGCATCTGCAATCTTTTCTGAAATGATTTCATCATCGAAGCTTATTCTAGACACCTTTAATAATTCATCATGAGTTTTGACTGGTTTGGCACGACATATTAATTGCTTTTTAGCTTCTATAAATCCCTGTTTGAGTTCTTTTTCGATTTCTCTTCCATTACGTTTTTTTGCTTTAAGTTTTGCAACTTGTTTCATAATGGCTTGAACAATTATCAAAGCACCGGTAGTTCCGTCTCCAACTCTGTCATTTGTTTTTATTGCTGTTTCCCGGACTAGCTTCATTATTGCATTCTCGTTTGAGTCTGCAAGTTCTAAATCTCTTGCAATTTGCACTCCGTCATCAACTACCATGGCGTGAGTTACTTTGCTGATTATAACTTTATTACTTGCCGGGCCGTACGTTGGTTTAATAAAGTCAACTGTTTTGTCTACGGCCTTACAAATTAAATTGAAAGTTTCTTTTTGAGTTACTTTTACTCTTGATTTCATAGGTTTATTATGGTTTTATTTGGATGATAAAGTTTCATGAATACTCCCTTTGTTGATCCAAAGTCTTGAGCATATTGACGGACGTGGGCTTTTAGATATTCAGTATTTTCAATTTTTCCTTTGTAACCCTTATTCCACCTCTTTGTAATGCCACAGATTTTGCACTTCTCAACAGTCTGCTGTGGAGTTTCTCCTAGCTTAATAAAGTCATGTGGCTGCCCGAATCGACAGCCACTTAACCTTGTCCCGTATCTGATCGGTGAGCTTTTCATTTTAATTATTCTTTTGTTACTTCTTTTTCTGTGTTAGCTTCTCCTTTTCCGGCTTCGTCTTGCACAGTTTCAGCTTCAACTTTTTCATCTTCGACACCCTCTTCGGCTTCTTCAGGAGCGTCATCAGATGTTGGTTCATTTACTTCTTCTTCAGGAGTTTCTTCTGTTTCTTCCTCTACTTTTTCATCTGCAATTTTTTCATCTTCAATAATTTCGTCTTTTAAAGTTTCCTCTAAGACTTCCGGTTGCTTTGTTTTAGCTCCGCACCGTGAGCAAGTTTCTTCGCCAGCGTTCATTACGTGGCCATCAGTGCAAATTACTTCTGTCATTTTTTTATGTTTAGTTTTTTAGAAAGGCAATGACATCTTCATCTAAAAGCAATTTATACTCAACTTCTTTTGAGTATTCCCGGCGTTTTATTGTTTCGCCTGCAAATGCTCCATAGATTATTTTGTCATCAACTTTTATGTCTGTTACTTTACTGCCAACAGACTGAACAGTTCCAACGGATTTTTGTTCTTGCTCATCTGTTGATGGAAGAACTAAACCGCTCTCTAATTCGTGAGATTCTTTTTCTACTGGTTTCACGAGCAACCAGTTTCCTCTTGGTTCGATTGTTTCTTGATTGATCATATTACATTAATTCATCGATTGGAGTATCTCTACCCACTTCCCTATTTTTTTTAATTATCTCGTTCCGGGCTATTGTTGCGTCATCATCAGGAATATATATTTTTCCCTGTGGTCTTGGCCCGGCATTAACAATTTTTGCTTCAATCTTTTTTGATTGTATCTCTATCTGTGATCTAAAAAATGTTAATGTTGTCACGGTTACGATCGCAATTAAAAGCCCGACTATAATTCCTAACACAAAATACATATTAGGCTTCTGGGTTAGTTATTTTCTCTTCCGGCTTTGTTTGCTGTTTCAATTGTTCTTCTCTTCCTCTAACGCTGACAATTACTGGGTCAGCTCCTAATGTGCCACCTTTTAGAATTTTTGGCATTGCTCCTAGGCCTAATTCATATTTGGCTAGCAATGGTCCAATCTCTTCATTGAATCCTTTTAGTCTCTCTTGTAGGTCAGCTTCGTCTGGACCTTTTTTTTCTTCAGTTGGTGCTCCGGCTTGTAGTGGACCATCAACTTTTTTTTCGTCTTCAGTCATAATTTCTTTTATTAATTTTAAGATTATTTTTTAGCCCAGCGTTTTTCGGCACCACGTTTCCCAATTGTAGACATGTATTTTCGTCCATGCTTCTTGAGAGTAGCTTTTCCTCCGTGACTTCCAACAAGAGCATATGCTCTACGCTCTTCTTCTGTCAGTTTCTTCTTTTTAGATTTATTTATTGTATCGATCATATTTTTTAATGTCGCTGATAATGGCAGGACTTGGTAAGACTTGGCCAGGCGTGGCCTTGTCTATCTGTTGACGGATTGTCAACCACCTGCACAACGCCTTCACTTTCTATCGGATAATTAATCCAGCATTATCAGCAACTATTATATTATACCAAGCCGTTGCAATTATTAATAGTGCTAACCTGTGGATAATTATTTAATAATCTTCATCATATAAATAGTTCTCTGTTGGTGGCGCTTGTATTCCGGTTAATTCTGCTATTGCCATCACATACTCCATAAATGCTGAAACACTTAATTTTGTAGTGCTCTTCTTTATTCTGACCTTTTCACCGAGTACCTCCACAATCCCCTCTGTTAGGAATTTCCCTTTGAAGAGTTCGTGGAGGCGGTCGAGATTTCTCTCCCCGGTTTCTGAAGCAATCAATGGCAAGTAAACTCCCCAGTAATAACTATTCTGCTGCAATGAGCGTTTTGGCTTGCGATTGCTAATCGTTAGAGTTACCTTCTCTCCTTCATCAAATTTATTAAGTTGATGTTGGTAGTATTGTTGACTATAAAGTTCTAACGATGCTAGGCCTGTGCTTTTTGATTTTATTACTGTTGCAGAGAATGGTTGCGAGTACGTCAGGTTCTCTGGCGTATGTGGTTTTTTACTTTTATTTGATTGCATTGTCTTGAATGTTAAAATTAATTATTCAGCTACTTTTTCGCCTTCGTCTTCAGTCGATTCCTCGGCTGGAGCTTCAACTGGAGTAGCAACAGTTTCTTCAGTAGCTTCTTCAGCAACTGCTTCTTCTGCTTGCTCTTCTTGAGTGTTATTTTCGTCGTTCATTTTATTGTTTTCGTTTAAGGGTTTTTTAATCGACCTTTATTGTTTACATTATACCATTTTTGGCTGTCTTTTCTTAGGTGGTCCCCATGATGACTGCTTAACTAATGTCATGAAGTCGTCCGGGCCGTCGCTGTGTTGATCCAAGGTTGCCTCGAGTATTCTCCACTTCATCCTCCACACGTCAGTCTCACAACCCTTAACCTCTACAAATTCCTTAGTTCCGTCGTTATGGTAAACCACAAAATCCATATAATAATTTGTGATATGTATTCCATTAACTCTCAAATCTAGCTTTACCTGTCTCTTCCAGCTTTTAATGTTTCCTGATTTTAGAGAATAATCTAGTGCCTGGGCATACTCTGCTTCAAACATGCTTTGATAAGTATAACCATCGTATGTTTGGCTTTTATTATGGTACTTGGATTCTTTTTTTTCTGAACCTTTAATCGCTCCGCAGAGACATACGTGGTCTCCGGTATTTGCATCAATAAACCAGCGATGATTGTGTTTTGCTTTGTATTTTAATTGGTATGTCATCTCTTATTAAATTTTTTTAGGAACTTGTATTTTTTCTGTGATGTTTAACATAGGGGTTAAATTTTATCACTCAATAATCCTTTTATCTCATCTAATTCTTTTGAATACTGATGAGAATAAGCACTTGGCTCTACAATCTTAATAATAAGAATTAAAGCCCAGATTGTAATTTTCTTTTTTAATGATAATTCTTCTTTCTCCATACTCTTTTTCACTTTATTATTTAGGTGATGTTTAAGCAAATCCTTGACCTGTTTTTATTAATACCCAATTATTTTTTCCTTGTCTTTGATATTCAGCATTTCGTAGTGGTAAATCTAACTCATAACGCCAATCAGATTTTGGATTCTTTCTTGCTAATAGTTCAAATTTCATTAAAGTAGGAGCATCTTCCCATTCTATATTAGGTTCTTCTGAATATACAATTTTTTTATCTTGTAATATAAATGCACTACCAAATCCAGCAATAATTTTTTCTCTCATTGATAACTTATCAATAGTTAAGCCACAATGTAAACAGCCTATAATTTTACTCTTAAGTGGTTTTAAATACTCCATAAGTTTTATTTCCTCTCTAATACTTCTAAATAATTATTTACTAATTGTTACTGACGGAGATTAATTGACCACCAGAGCTAGTGCACGTCTGCCTTGGTAGAATAGTGTAATAATCCCAAGCTACCTTTTGTAGGGTCAGCAACATCCAATAAACAACTTTATTTTAACACTTCTAATAACCAATTTTGTGTTTCTTCGGATTGCTCTGCGAGGGTGTTAATTATCTTATCTCCGCCAACTTAAATTAGCGGAGGAAGATAACTATTCTTTTACTGAAAAAATACCTTTAATAGCCATAGTTATTGCCATTTCAAGTTGAGTCTTAGCAATATTAACTAATCTTGCTTTTTCTGATCGTTCACCATCTTCAATAGTTTCATCTATTGCGTTCCATAAATCTTGTGCTAAATGCTTAACACGTTTTCCTTGTTCTACTTGCTCATCATCTAACTTGGTGTAAACTTGTCTAAATACATCATTCTCTAACGCATTTGGAAAAGCCTCTTTGTTACTCAAATCCTCTATAGGAGTTGGGTCATTTGAATTTCCTGCTGACATAATTTTGTTCCTTTCTTAATTAATTATATTTTTTAAAAACGTCAAATCCAGTAACGATTCGTTGGAAGCTATAATTATTTTTCGCAGTTGTTCGTAGGTTGTCATAGGGGTTTAATTAAAGAATCTCAATGCCACTTTCTTTTAAGGCATCTAAAGATTTCTTACTAATTTTAATTGTTACTTTTTCATCTTCTTCTAAATCAAGTTTGAAGTCAATAATACTTTCAACAACTTCTTTATCAAATTCAGGAATTTCAGCTAATTGTTTCCATTGTTTTGTAGTTACTTTTTTCCATTCATCTGACCAACTATTTTTATTTAATTCTAATTTCAAATCTTTGAGAATTTCTTTTACAATTTTATTAATTTCATTCCACCTATCTACCGTAACAGACTTATTAAAGACGTGACAATTTTTCTGATAACCAATTCCTTTAGATTCATATTTTCCTTCTCCTAAACAAAATATCATTTTTTCTGACATTTTTAACCCTCCAGAATACTTGCAGAAATCGCAGGAATCGCAGGAATAGCAGGAATTGCAGGAATTGCAGGAATTGCAGTTAATTAAATTGTTTGAATTTTTATTTTCCATAAATTTAGTTCTTATGTTTTAAGTAAATTATTTCGTAGGTTGTCATAGGGTTATTAAAGAATCTCAATGCCACTTTCTTTTAAGGCATCTAAAGATTTCTTACTAATTTTAATTGTTACTTTTTCATCTTCTTCTAAATCAAGTTTGAAGTAAATAATACTTTCAACAACTTCTTTATCAAATTCAGGAATTTCAGCTAATTGTTTCCATTGTTTTGTAGTTACTTTTTTCCATTCATCTGACCAACTATTTTTATTTAATTCCAATTTCAAATCTTTTAGAATTTCTTTTACAATTTTATTAATTTCATTCCACCTATCTTTTGTAACAGACTTATTAAAGACGTAACAATTTTTCTGATAACCAATTCCTTTAGATTCATATTTTCCTTCTCCTAAACAAAATATCATTTTTTCTGACATTTTTAACCCTCCAGAATACTTGCAGGAATCGCAGGAATTGCAGGAATCGCAGTAATTGCAGTAATTGCAGGAATTGCAGAAATTGCAGGAATTGCAGAAATTGCAGGAATTGCAGGAATTGCAGGAATTGCAGGAATTGCAGGAAACGCAGGAATTGCAGTTAATTAAATTGTTTGAATTTTTATTTTCCATAAATTTAATCCTTAATCTTTAAGTAAATTATTATCCAGACTGGTAGTAGCATAATCGCCACTCCAATTATTGTTATTATTGTTTGTTGCATTATCTCTTATTAATTATTTACTTAAATCTAATGGGGTGCTTTGCCTCGTCCACCAACTACCCAGCGAGGCTAAGAGACACATAATGTGTTTCGTTCCTGCGAACTCATCAGTCTTAGACGGGTAGCCTAACGTTCCTATTCACAACACCCCTAATAGGACTCAGATTTCAATAAACAACTAATCTCAACTCGCTAGAGGCTACCACACAATGTGTGGTTCTAAGTGGAAGGAGGTGAATCCTTGTTAGGAGGTTTAGTCCTTTAAAGAACAATTCCTATAACGAGTTGGGGTTAATTACTGTCCTAGGGAAAGGTTTTTATTCGCCTTCCCCCCACAGACATTTCCCTCATAATGAGTATTTAAACCTATTTATGGGTTTTAATTAGACCAAGACCCAGACCGAGACCCAGACCAAGACCCAGACCGAGACCCAGACCGAGACCGAGACCAAGACTGAGACCAAGACCGAGACCCAGACCCAGACCAAGACCGAGACCGAGACCCATACCCAGACCGAGACCGAGACCCAGACTGAGACCCAGACCGAGACCAATACCGAGACCTTCTACCTTTTATCATTTTATTACACCAAAGCTTCCTACTTTTGCTATTTCTTTTTCCATATATTCTGCTCCTTTTATAAATTAAGACCGAGACCAAGACCGAGACCAAGACCAAGACCAAGACCGAGACCCAGACCAAGACCGAGACCGAGACCCAGACCCAGACCCAGACCGAGACCGATACCGAGACCTTCTACCTCTTATCATTTTATTACACCAAAGCTTTCTATTGAGCTTGTCATTACATAAAGATCATTGGGTAGTTTTTGTGCATCCTTCCAATCTGGCTCAGTATACGATCCAGTCTCATAAATAATAGATGGGTCTTTTAATAAAACACAACTGTCATTTACGCCAATAAGCTTGCCGGTATAAAAATAATTCATGCAAAATAAAGTTATAACTTGACCCATTAAAGATATTAACCCTTCTCCTTCAACTTCTTCTATTAATTTTTTCATAATCTCTGCTCCTTTTATAATTAATTATGTTTTGTGTGCCAGATTAAAAGTCTGTTTCCCAGCATCTATTCGAGTAGGAGTTAATCTAATAATCCA
>Ga0222658_1001551_pt1 | contig 10018 bp, 18 predicted proteins | sample AntAcemetagen476_FD_179830 | JGI IMG/M metagenome (GOLD analysis project Ga0222658, IMG submission 179830) | Saline water microbial communities from Ace Lake, Antarctica - #476 | ecosystem: Environmental > Aquatic > Non-marine Saline and Alkaline > Saline | place: Antarctica: Ace Lake... | reverse complement strand
CAGGAATAAAGCCGCCTTGTTTTTGTAAATTATCCGCTATTTGTTTTGGATGAAAAATAATACTAGTATAAAAATAAGTAAAAGCAACCACTAAAGTAAAATATAATAAACCATAGATAAGTTGATTTTGAGTAATTCCCATTAAAATTTGACCAAATCTAGCAATAAAAGCCGAACCTGACCTTGTTAAAAGTTGTCCAATTAAACCTGGAAAAAGAACAATAGAAATAGCGAAAATAATAGGAATCATTCCTGCCTGATTAACCTTCATAGGTAAATAAGTATCTGTTCCTCCATACTGCCGATGACCACGAATGCGTCGGGCATAGGTAACGGGAATATTGCGCTGACCTTCGGTAATAACTACCACTCCGGCAATTGTTACTACTGCCAAAGCTGCTAAAACTAAAAAATTAACAATCTGATCCATTGAAAAAGTAGCAATCGTTTGTTGAATAGAAATTGGAATTCCTTCAACAATTCCAGCAAAAATAAGTAAAGAAATACCATTACCAATCTTCTTTTCAGTAATTAACTCCCCTAACCACATTAAGAAGACTGTTCCGGCAGTCATAACTGTTAAAATATTAACTAATTGAAAAGTTGATAAAGCCCCTAGAATTGGTTGACTGGATTGACTAAAGATTGAAATCATTCCATAGGATTGTAAAAAGGCTAACGGAATTGTTAATAAACGAGAATATTGATTAATTTTTTGATAACCACTCGCTCCTTCTTTACTAAGCTCTTCTAAACGGGGAACAATCATAGTTAATAGTTGCATAATAATTGAAGCTGTAATATAAGGGGCAATCCCCATCGCCACTAATGAAAAATTAGACATCGCTCCTCCAGAAAGGATATTTAACATTCCTAACATTTCATTACGCGAGAAAAAATCTTTTAAATTAGCTATATTTACTCCTGGAACTGGAATATGAGCGGCAATACGAAAAATAATCAACATGGCCATAACAAAAAGAAGGCTATTTCTTAAATCTTTAATTTGCCAAAGTTGTCTTACTTTTCCCAACATTTGAAATAATTAAAATATTTTATTTAAATTTTTTCTATTTTTCCCCCGGCCTTTTTAATGGCCTTTTCAGCTGCTTCTGAAAATCGAAAGGCTTTAATAGTTAACTTTTTTGTTATCTTTCCTTGAGCTAAAATTTTAACTAGCCGGTCTTTCTTCTTTATTAAACCACTCTTAACTAATTTAGCAATATCAACAATTTCATTTTCTTTAAAATTATTTTCTAAATCTTTCAAGCTTATTGGTTTAATTTTTAAAGATTTCCTTTTATTAAATCCCTTTAATTTGGGCATGCTTCTTAAATTGCTCCTTAAACCTTTAAGTTTAAGTCCTTTTTTTCCACCAGACCTTGATCTTTGTCCTTTCTGTCCTCGACCAGAATAAGTACCTGGATCAGAAGCATTATTTCCCCGGCCAACTCTTCTTGAACGATGCTTTGATTTAGAAGCTGGTTTTAAATTAGATAGTTTAATGGTCATAAATTTAAACCTTAGGAACCTTTAATGATTGTAAGGCTTTAAAGGTTGCCTTAACATTATTTATTTTACTTTTTGAACCTAGAATTTTACCCGTAACATTTTTAATACCTGATACTGACAAAACCATTCTAACTGCTCCTCCAGCGACAATTCCATGACCTTTTCTAGCTGGTCGTAATAAGACTAAAGCAGCTCCATATTTAGATCTAACCCAATGAGGGATAGTATCATTAACAATGGTTACCTTAATTATATCTTTATTTGCCTTATAAACTGCTTTATGAATAGCTCCAGCAACATCTGTTCCTTTGGCTACTCCCATTCCAATTTCTCCTTTATTGTTGCCAATAACCATACAGGCACGAAAACTTAAACGTTTTCCTCCCTTAACAACTCTAGTCACTCGAGCTAAGTCAACTAATTGCTGAGTAAATTCAGGTTCTGTTCTAACTCCGGGTAACCCCCTACTTTTTATTCTTCTTTCTTTTGTCATTTGTTTAAAATTTTAATCCACCTTGCCTTGCTCCTTCAGCCACTGCTTTAACTCGTCCATGGTACTTATATCCTCCCCGATCAAAAACTATTTTCTTTATTTTCTTTTCAATCGCTTTTTCTGCTAAAATTTTTCCTACTTCTAAGGCATTATTTATTTTTGAAAATTCTTTGATTTTAGACTTTATTTTTAGTGTTTTATCAGTAACTGCTACTAATGTTTTTCCTTTTTCGTCATCAATCAACTGCGCATAAATATATTTATTGCTTCTAAAAACATTAAGTCTAGGACATTTGCTTGTCCCATTAATTTTAGCGCGCACTCGACGATGTCTCTTTTCTCTTTGCAGTTGTTTTTTTACTTGAATCATAAAAATTTATTAATTAGGTCCCTGCCCCAGCAACTTTTTTACCAGCTTTTCGACGAACTATTTCATCAGAATATCTAATTCCCTTTCCTTTATATGGTTCTGGTTTTTTAAATTTCCTAATTTGAGCAGCTGTTTCTCCTACTAATTGTTTATCAATACCCTTAATAACAATTGTTCTTTGTTCTACTTCGGCTTCAATATTTTCAGGAATTTGATATTCAATTAAATGAGAAAAACCAACGTTAAGAATAATCTTATTTTCCTTTTTTTCAGCTCGATAACCCACTCCCACTAGTTCTAGTTTCTTTTCAAACCCCTCGGTTACCCCTTGAATCATATTAAAAATCAGTCTAGCAAAGGTTCCCCAACAAGATCTTTGTTTTTTTTCTTCAGGTTTTTCAACTAAAACTTTCAATTGATTATCTTTTATTTCAATTTTAATAAAATCTGGCAAAAATTGCTTTAATTCGCCCTTCGGCCCTTTGACTAAAATCTGTTGAGCTTGTACTTTTATTTCAACGTTTTCTGGAACAGAAATAATTTTTTTACCAACTCTTGACATAAGACTAATATATTTCACAAATTAACTCTCCTCCTAAACTTTTCTCTCTGGCTTCTTGTCCTGTTATAAAACCTTTGGAAGTGGATAAAATATTCATTCCCAAACCATTTAAAACCTTGGGAATTTTATCCTTTTTAACATAAATACGTTGACCTGGCTTACTAATTCTTTTTAAAGTACCAATAACTGATTGATTCTTTTCGTCATACATTAATTTAAATTTTAACTGTTTGAATCCTGTTTTACTTTTTATTGCCTCAATTATTTCTACCTTTTTAATCAATTTTTCTTTTTCTAATACATTAGCAATGTTAAATTTAACCTTAGAATAAGGCAAAACTATCTCTGGTTTTTTAACAGCCAAAGCATTACGAATTCTTGTTAGCATGTCAGCAATTGGATCAGTCATAATATTTTAATTTAATGTTCTAATAAAGTCGGTTTCTTAATATTTTTTACCAAGATGATTTTCTTATTCCTGGAATTGCTCCCTTAGTCGCTAGTTCTCTAAAACAAATACGACAAATATCAAATTCTCTCATATAACCACGTTTTCTTCCACAACGCCAACAACGTCGTACTTTTCGTGTTTGATATTTAGGTTCTTTGTTTGATTTAACTATTTGTCCTTTAGTCGCCATATATTTCAAATTTATTTTTCTCTAAAAAAGGGAAAACCTAATAATTTAAACAATTCTAATGCTTTTTCCTTACTTTGAGTTGTTGTTGTAATTACCACTTGTAAACCATGAGTTGATTCAAGATTTTCCTGATTAATTTCTGGAAAAATTACTTGTTCTTTCAAACCAATTGACAAATTTCCCTGTTGGTCAATACTCTGTGTTTTTAATCCTCTAAAATCTCTTATTCTTGGTAAAGAAATATTAATTAATTTATCTATAAAGTCGTACATTTTTTGTCCTCGCAAAGTCGTGCTAATACCAACGGGCATTCCTTCTCTAATTTTAAACCCAGCAATTGATTTTTTCGCTAAATTTTTAACTGGTCGTTGTCCAGTAATTTTAGTAATTGTTTGACTAACCATATCAACATATTTAGAATTTTTCTCAGTTTTTGCCCGGCTTAACCCAGAATTAACAACGACTTTTTCTATCTTAGGAACAGCCATTTTGTTCTGGTAATCAAATTTTTTGACCAATTCTGGAACAACTTTTTTTAAATATTTTTGTTTTAAATCCATATAATTAATCTATTTTTTAAAAGATGTCATTACATTTTCGACAAATTCTTTTTTTTCTATTATCAGTTAAAATGCTGTACCCTACTCTAATTTTCTTTTTACAATGAGGACAAATCAACATTACTTTTGAAACATGTAAAGGGGTGGACATTTTAATTCTTTGTCCCTTTTCTCCAGACTTCTTTGGCCGAACATGTTTTGTTACCACGTTTAAACCCTCAACAACTATCTTGTCTTCCTTAACCAAAGACCGAATTACTTTGCCTTTTTTTCCTTTATCTTTACCACTAATTATTTGGACTGTATCACCTTTTTTTATTTTCATAAAAATTTATTGAGTTTGTTATAAACGAGGTTTGAAATTAAAAAATATTTTATTTATAAAACTTCAGGGGCCAAAGATATTATTTTAGTAAAACCTTTTTCTCTTAATTCTCTAGCCACCACACCAAAAACTCTACCTCCTTTTGGTTCTTTGGTCTTTCTATCAACAATTACGGCCGCGTTATCATCAAACCTGATATAAACACCATTAGCTCGACGAGTTTCTTTTTTGGTTCTAACAATAACAGCATGAACTATTTCTCCCTTTTTTACTGAAGTATGAGGAACTGCTTTTTTAATAGCAGCGGTAATAATATCACCAATGTGAGCATAGCGTTTTCTGTATCCCCCTAAAACACGAATACATTGTATTTCTTTAGCTCCGGTGTTATCAATAACTTTTAGTCTTGTTTCTGGTTGAATCATAAAATTAACTTACTTCTTAATTTCAATTAATCTCCATTTCTTATCTTTTGACAAAGGTCTACATTCTTCAAAAATCACTTGATCATTAATTTTAGCTTCATTTTTAGGATCATGAATTTTATATTTTTTACTGACTCGATATCTTTTTTTATAGATAGGGTGAACTTTTGTCCGAATTACCTTAACCACAATAGTTTTATCCATTTTATCACTAGTCACTATTCCTTTAAAACTTTTTTTAGCCATAGTATTTATTTTTGGTTAATAAATGTAAGTATTTTAGCAACTAATTTCTTGGCCTTTCTTATTTCTCTTACATTTTTTGATTGTTTTAGTTGAATATCAAAACGTAGAATACGTAATTTTTCTTTAGAATCTTCTAATAATCTTTCTAATTCCTCTTTTGTTTTGTGTTTAAGCTCTTCTGTCTTCATTTTTTTAAATATTATTTTTGCTAACAAATTTAGTTTTCACGGGTAATTTATATGAAGCTGCTTTAAAGGCTTTTTTAGCTAATTCTTCAGTAACTCCTGTAACTTCAAATAGAACTATTCCTGGCTTAACAGCAACAACATAATGATCGACTGCTCCTTTTCCTTTACCCATAGGAACTTCAGAACCTTTGGCCGTAACTGGTTTATCAGGAAAAATTCTAATCCAAATTTTTCCTTTTTTATTAAATGTTCGAGTAAGTGTTCGACGAACCGTCTCAATTTGACGAGCAGTTATCCATTTATGTTCTAATGTTTTTAACCCAAAATCACCAAAACTAACCATAGTTCCTCTTGAAGCCTGACTTTTCGTTCTTCTTCTCCCCTTGTGACTCTTTCTATACTTTTGTTTTTTGGGCATTAACATATCTACGTTTTTAAGTTAACTTTTATTTGATTAGACTTTGTTCTCCCAAATTTTTCTCCTCGATAGACCCAAATTTTAACTCCAACTGAACCATATGTTGTTGCCGCAGTTCCCCGAGAATAATCAATATCAGCTCGTAAAGTATGAAGTGGTAAGTTTCCCCAAATTAATTTTTCTGATCGAGCAATTTCAACTCCTCCTAAACGTCCACTGAGAATAACTTTAATTCCTTTTGCTTCGCTTGTTTTAGCATTTCTAATAACTTTTTTCATTGTTCGACGAAAAGGAAATCTCTTTTCTAAATCAGCAATTACCCCTTCTAAAATCACATCAGCTGAAAGCATTGGTTTTTTCTCTTCAAGAACATTAACTTCTAAAACAATTTTATCACTAACAAAAACTTTCAATTCTTTTTTCAATTTTTCAATATCAAGTCCTCCTCGACCAATAATTAATCCAGGCTTAGCCGTGGAAATGCTAACTCTTACAATATTAGCTAACCTTTCAATGCTAACATTAGAAACACCACAATTCTTTAATCTTTTTGACAAAAACTCCCTAATCTGAATGTCCTCTTTTAAGAATTGTTTAAATTCGTTCTTTTTAGCAAACCACTTTGATTCCCAATCTCTGATCAAAGGAATACGAAAAATTTTTGGATTTACTTTTCTTCCCATAATATTAAATACTTTTTCTTCTAAAAACCTTTTTTAAAGTTCCTTTAAAGCCTTTACCTCTTAATTGTTCATAAGTTGGTTTGGGTTGATGTTTTCCTGGAAGTCGAGTTGATGTTTCTTCTTCTTTTTCTTTCACTAATTTTTTACCTTCAACCTCGTTTTTAGAAATAGGCTCAATTATTGGTTCTTTAATCTTTGTTTTAACAATTTTCTTTTTTAAACTAGGAATTTTTTCTCCTAAAATAATTTCTAAATGTGAACTTCTTTTACGAATCTGTCCTGCCCGACCAAAAGCCCTTGGTCTCCATCTTTTAAGAGTTGGCCCTTCATTAACAAAAATTTCTTTAATAAAAAGATTTTCTTTTTTTAAATCAAAATTATGTTCTGCATTAGCTAACGCCGAGGCTAAAACTTTTTTAATAAAAAAGGCTGATTTTTGCGGAACAAAATCCAAATAATCCAAGGCTTCTTTTAATTCCATTTTTCTAACTAAATCAATTACCAGTCTCATTTTTTTACTGGATATTTTTATATATTTTCCTTTTGCTTTTACTTCCATTTTTTTTTAAATTAAATTACTTTAATTTATATAATTTTAATTTCAAGGTTATAATAAAACCAAATTCTTATTTTGTTTTCTTGGCCGCTGCTTCTAATCCTTTTTGCATCTTGCCTCCATGTTTAACAAATTTTCTAGTCAGAGAAAATTCTCCAAGCTTGTGTCCAACCATATTTTCAACAATAAATACTGGCAAGTGTGCTTTACCATTATGAACCCCAATCGTAAAACCAATCATTTCTGGAGTAATTGTTGAACTACGTGACCAGGTTTTTATTATTGTTTTATCTCCTCTTTCTAATTTGGAGATTTTTTTAAGTAATCTTGGATCAACCCAAGGTCCTTTTTTTAAACTTCTTCCCATACAATTAAATTATTTTTTTCTTCTTTTTTTAACTCTTCTTTTAACAATGTATTGATTCGTCCATTTTTTCTTTTTTCTTGTTTTTGGGCCTAAAGCTGGTTTTCCCCAAGGCGTTTTAGGATGTTTTAAACCAATGGGTGAATTTCCTTCTCCTCCTCCATGAGGATGAGCCACCGGGGCCATTGCCTTACCACGAACCGAAGGCCTAATTCCTCTATGACGCATTCTTCCCGCTTTACCCCAACGAACAAATCGCCAATCTGGATTACTAACTTGACCACAACTAGCTAAACAATCTTCTTTTATAAGTCTTCTTTCAGATGAAGGCAATTTAAGTTGAGCAAATCCATCATTTATAACCATTAAAATAGCTGAACCACCAGCTGAACGAACAATTTTTCCACCCTGATTTGGCATTAATTCTATGTTGTGGATAGCCATCCCCACTGGAATGTATTTTAAAGGCATGCGATAGCCCAATTTTGCATCAATTTTCTTTTTTGAACTAATAATCTCATCCCCCACCTTAAGACCATGTGGAGAAAGGATATATTTTTTTTCTCCATCTGCATAACATATTAAAGCAATCCAAGCAGAACGATTTGGATCATATTCTAATGTTTTAACTTTTGCTGGAATATCAAATTTATCTTGTCTAAAATCAATCTTTCTATAATACCTCTTTTCTCCCCCTCCTTGATGGCGAACAGTAATTTTTCCTTTACTCCGGCCAGCTTTTTGTTTCCTAATACTAACCAACTTCTTTAATGGTCTTACCTTTGATAACTTACTTGTATCAACCACGCTCATTTTTCTCCTACCTGGAGTTGTTGGTTTAGATATTTTAAGCATAATTTTACTTTTTAATAAATTCTATTTTATCTCCTTCTTTTAGAAAAACCATAGCTTTTTTCCATGCTTTTGTTTTGCCAGTTGAATGACCATATCTTACTTTTCTTCCACGTACTCGAATAATGTTTACTCTTAAAGGTTTAACATTATAAATTTGCTCAATTACTTTTTTTATTGAAATTTTATTTGCCTTTGAGTTGACTTCAAAAATATAGCACCCTTTGGCTTCTAAGTCAGTTGCTTTTTCGGTAATAATTGGTCTTAACAAAATTGAAGAATCTACTCTTTGCCCTTGTTTTAACCCTTTAGTAGTTCTTTTAACTTCCTTTTTAAGTCTTTGTTGTTTTCTGTCTTCTAATTTTTTTTCTTTTTCTACTTTTTCTACTTTTTCTACTTTTTCAACTTTTTGAACTTTCTCAATTTTTTCTACTTTTTTCTTTTCGACTTCTTCTTTCTTAACCACTGACTTTATATTTTTTTTAAAAATTGACATGTTTTATTTGTTTAATGATGAACCATTTGATTTAAAATATTCTTGTATTTTTTTAACACCATCTAATGTAATTAACAAATAATCTGCTTTTAAACAATCTAAAATATTTAAACTAACAATTGGCATTGTTTTTAAACCTTTAATGTTTCGGACCGATCTAATTATATTTGAATCCTTCTCAGGCAAACTAAAAAGTATTTTTTTTGTTTTCTTACCTTTATATTCAGGGATTAATTTCAATAAAATCTGCATAAACTTTTTGGTTTTAATTTCAGGCATTTCTATCTTGTCTAAAACATACATTTTTTCTTCTTTAACCTTATCAGAAAGACACATAAAAAGCACTTTTCTTTTGACTTTTCTATTAATTTTCTGGGAATAATTCCTATTTTTATCAGGACCAAAAGTAATTCCCCCGCCCCGCCACAAAGGTGAACGAATTGTTCCGGCTCGAGCTCGACCAGTCCCCTTTTGTCTCCAAGGCTTTCTTCCTCCTCCTCGTACTTCTGAACGACCCTTGGCATGAGCAAAAGCATGGCGCTGATTAGCCATAAGAGAAACTGTTGTTTGATGAATTAAATCTGGTTTACTTTCTATTCCAAAAATTTCAGGATCTAATTTTTCCTGTCCAACTATTTTCCCTTCTTTATTATAAACCGAAATTTTTATCATCTTGAATTTTAATTAAATTACATTATTTCTTATATAAAACTTAATTTTGAGGTTTTTGAGTAAAAAGGTTCTTATTTTACTTGAGTAATCTCTAAAAATGAATTTCTTGCTCCAGGAACAGCTCCCTTAACTAATAATAAATTTTCTTCTGGAATAATTTCTATTACCTCTAAAACTTTAACGGTAATTTGTTTACCTCCCATTCTTCCAGGCATTTTTTTACCTTTAAAAACTCTGGCTGGACCAGTAGCTCCGATTGAACCAGGCATTCTTTCTTGGTCTTTAGTTCCATGAGTAGCTGATGCTCCATGAAAACCATGTCGTTTAACTACTCCTTGGAATCCTTTTCCTTTAGAAGTCCCAACAACTTTTATTTTATCTCCTGGTTGAAAAATATCAACTTTTATTTTATCTCCAACTTTTAAATCACTTTTCTCTATTCTAAATTCTCTTAAATATCGATTATATTCTTTCTCAGCTGAAGCTTTTTTTAAATGACCTATTAAAGGTTTTGTACTTCTTCTTTTTTTGGCAAATCCAATTTGAACAGCCTCATAATTATCTTTTTCCAATGTTTTAATTTGAGTAACCAAACAAGGTCCGGCTTGAATTTTCGTTACCGGAATAACTTTATCCCCTTTAAAAATTTGGGACA
>Ga0222658_1001548_pt1 | contig 10037 bp, 11 predicted proteins | sample AntAcemetagen476_FD_179830 | JGI IMG/M metagenome (GOLD analysis project Ga0222658, IMG submission 179830) | Saline water microbial communities from Ace Lake, Antarctica - #476 | ecosystem: Environmental > Aquatic > Non-marine Saline and Alkaline > Saline | place: Antarctica: Ace Lake... | reverse complement strand
AAGAAATAGAATATCTAATGAAAATATTTAAATTTGCGTTGAGTAAGAAAGAGATTGATTGGATTATGGAAGAAAATATAAAGCTTAATATTATTGGACAGAAAAAAAGGTTTTCAAAAGATATACAGGAATTAATGGAGTCAGCAGAAAAAAGAACAAAGAATAACACAGAAGGAGTATTAAATTTAGCTTTAAGTTACGGAGGTAGACCAGAGTTGATAGAAGCTTTTAAAAAGATTGTTAAGAAAAAAATTCCTGTTTCAAAAATTACAGAAAAATTAATAACTGATAATCTTTGGACATCTGGGCAAGAATTTCCAGATTTAATAATTAGAACTAGCGGAGAAAAAAGAACTTCAGGATTCCTTTTATGGCAAGCAGCTTATTCTGAATTACATTTTTGTAAAACAGCTTGGCCAGGGTTTACTGAAAAAGATTTAGACGCAGCATTTGTCGATTATGCAACTCGTCAAAGAAGATTTGGCAAATAAAGAAAAACCCCGTATTTACTACGGGGACAAAAGACCAAGCTTTTAGTTTTTTCTCTCTTATAATTACGACGAAAATAACCGGTTTTTGTTACATGCTGAAGCGTTAGCTGAAGCTATAGATGAAGCTAAAAGATTCATCGCCAACCGTGTAAAACTTGCTCAAAGCAAGTTTCATTATTTCACTTTAATTTATTAAAGCTCAATGATTGATTTTAAAATTGTTAAAAAATCCAAAAAGAGTAAGGCCAGGATAGGATTACTAAAAACTTCTCATGGGGTGGTGGAAACCCCATGTTTGGTTCCAGTAGCCACTCAAGCTGTTATAAAGGCCTTAGACAGTAGAGAAGTGTTAGACACCAAGAGCCAGATTTTAATCTGTAATACTTTTCATTTACACATAAGACCTGGAGAGGATTTGGTTAAAAAATTTGGTGGACTCCATAAATTCATGAACTTGAATAAACCGTTAATGACGGATTCTGGAGGATTCCAGGTTTTTAGCCTTGGATTTGGTAAAGATTTTGGGACTGGAAAGATATTAAAAGATAAAAAGATGGGAGATATAGATTACGGACAACAGCCTAAATTATTAAAGATTACAGATAAAGGAGTTTATTTTAGGTCTTTTGTAGATGGGAAAGAGTTATTCTTGGGACCTAAAGAATCAATTAAAATACAGGAAAAATTAGGAGCAGATATCATCTTTGCTTTTGATGAATGTACTTCTCCAATGGCTAGTAAAAAATATACTAAAGCTTCTCTTTTAAAAACTCATAAATGGGCAGAAATTTGTTTGAAAGAAAAGAAAACTAAACAAGCTTTATATGGCATTGTTCAGGGAGGTAAGTTTAAAGATTTGAGAAAAGAAAGTGCAAAGTTTATAGGTTCTTTGCCCTTTGATGGATTTGGTATAGGAGGAGAGTTTGGAGACAATAACAAAACAATGGTTGATATGCTTAAATTAAGTTTATCTGAACTTCCGGAAAATAAACCAAAACATCTTTTGGGAATAGGTTATTTAAAAGATATTCCTAGAATAATTAAAGCTGGTGTAGATACTTTTGATTGTATAGTTCCAACTCATTATGCCAGAAGAGGAAGAGCTTATACTTCTTTTGGTGAATTAGACATAAAGAAGAAAATATTTTCAAATGATAAAAAACCATTAGATTCTAAATGTTCCTGTTTTGTTTGTAAAAATTATTCAAGAGGATATATTCATCATTTATTTAGAGCCAAAGAAATTACTGGTATGAAATTACTTACTTTCCATAATTTGTATTTCTTCAATTCTTTTGTCGAGAATATTAGAAAAGATATTAAATGTGGTAAAATATAATAATATGAATAGACCAATAAAATTATCACCAAATTCACTCAATTTATATTATGAATGCCCTTATTGTTTTTGGTTAGAAAAGGGATTGGGGATCAGAAGGCCTCAGCCATTTCCTTATGCTTTGAATTTAGCTGTAGATTATCTATTAAAAGAAGAATTTGATAAATACAGAAAAAAAAGAGAATTGCATCCCTTATTGGTGGCTAATAATATTCCAGCTAAACTTTTTTCTAATCAAAAGCTTTTGGATGAATGGAGAGATAATTTTAGAGGTATAAGATATTATGATACAGAGTTAGATGCAACCTTGTTCGGAGCGGTTGATGATATTTTAGAGTTTTCAGAGGGGAAACTAGCGGCAATGGATTATAAATCTACTGGAAGTGCAGTAGCTAAAGTCTATGATAGATTTCAATTGCAGTTAGATGTATATACTTTTCTCTTAGAGCAAAATGGATATAAAACAGTTAGAAAGGGGTGTTTGGCCTTTTATATAGTGGATAAGAATAATGGATTTGATGGTAAACTACCTTTTAGAAAAGAAATACATATGATAGATACTGATCCTACTTATGTTCGTAATTTACTCAAAGAAGTTTCAGAATATTTAAGAAAAGATGATCATGGTGATCATAGTCCAGAATGCCAATATGGTTCTTGGCATAAAGGGGTGCGAGATATAGAAAACAGATGAAAAAATTAAAACAAAAAACCGTTGTCGTCGGAGGAACTTTTGATATTATTCACAGGGGACACATAGCTTTATTAAAAAAAGCTTTTTCTTTGGGTGATGTCGTTTTGGGTTTAACTTCAGACGATTACGTTAAAAATAAAAGAAAAGGCATTAAGAAATTTGTTGAGAGAAAGAAGAACTTGGAAGGATTTATAAAGAATAAGTTATCTAAGAATTTTGAAATATTAAAAATAGAAGATAAGTTTGGAGTTGTTTTAAAAAGAGATTTTGATTATATTGTTGTTTCACCAGAAAGTTTTAAAGTAGCAAAAGAAATAAATGAAAGGAGAAAAAAACTTGATAGAAAATTAATTGAAATAGTGAAAATACCTTTTATTTTAGGAAAAGACGGAAAACCTCTTTCTTCAAGGGATTTAGCCAGTTATGAAGTAATAATTAAGAAGTTAAAATCATTAGCCAATAAAAAGAATAGAGAAGGGATGATAAGATTTGGTGTAAGTCCTAAAAATACTCTTGGAATATCAGTTTATTTTTTAAGAGATATGGCTAAAGAAATGGGAAAAAACCATGATTTAGCCTTAAAACTTTGGGATTCTAAAATTCATGAGGCAAGATTGTTAGCTGGTTTTATTGCTGACCCTGAAAAACTTACCGAAAATCAAATGGAGAAATGGGTAAAAGATATAGATTCTTGGGATATATGTGATCAGGTTTGTTCTAGTTTATTTGATAAAACTACCTTTGCTAAGAAAAAAGTTTTTGAATGGGCAAAAAGAAAAGAAGAGTTTGTAAAAAGATCAGGTTTTGCATTAATGGCTGTTTTTTCTGTACACGACAAAAAAGCTTCTAATGATTTTTTTGAAAAATTCTTCCCTATAATAAAAAGAGAATCTATGGATGAAAGAAATTTTGTTAGGAAAGCTGTTAACTGGGCCTTAAGGCAAATAGGGAAAAGAAATTTAGTTTTAAATAAAAAAGCAATAGAAGTTGCTGTAGATATTTCTAAAATAGATTCTAAATCTGCTAGATGGATAGCTTCTAATGCTTTGAGTGAGTTAAATATTAAACGGAAATTAATGCTAAAGAACAAATAAAAAACTGCTTTCTCGGGTAGTTTTTTGTTCTATTTGCAGAATTCTTCGTAACAGTATTTAGCCACTACTAATCCATTGGAATCTTTTAAATATATTGTATCTCCGTAGCTGTCCATTATTTCATTATCATGCGTGTCTGTGTATATATGCCATTTAGCTAAGGAGAAATTACTAGTATTAGAATAATTATTAACGCATCCGTTATAATTAAAGTTTGAATTAAGATAATCCATACAATATGTGTCCGAATATAATCTTGCTTCGCTTATTTTAGTTGGATTTGGAAATTCACAAGTTCCTATTTTAGTTGTAATAAAGTTCTTGCATTCTGAGCTTAAAAAACTAGACAAGCTATCAGATGTTGGTTTGGGACAATTTTTAGATATTGAAATAGGGAAGTCTGTAGATTTTAAATAGTATCCCATACATTTATTAGGCCTGAAGCTTATTGTGCTGAAACTAAATGGGCTATGTTCGCTGGAAATATAAACGGTATCTCCCTTTTTTAAATTAATATTCTGTTTCCAAGAAGAATCATTGTTAGGATCATATATTTCTGCTCCAGAAGGAATCGAAATAGTTTTTTTCTTCCCTTCTAATTTCCAGCCAGTCATATTAATTGTTTGCCCAGAAGATATCTTAGTAGATATAGTTACTAAAGAAGGATTGGCCCTTACATCTGGTTTTCTAAAATTAGAGATATTTATTTCATTATAATAAGGAGATACATTTATTTTTATAGTTATTTCAGCTGGAGTTGGTTCAACCATTGTATTGGTTCTTCCTCTCACCCAGAAAGTGTATTCTTTTTGTCCGTCAGGAAAAGTAACTTTCCTTGATTTTTTTGTTGTTTTTATCCATTTTGTATCTACTTCCTCTGCTGTAGTTTCAAAATATAAATCACTAGAACTCACACCACCAGAAAGAATAGCATCAAACTCAAAAATTACTTCAGTAGTATCATTAAAAATAATCTGTTTTATAGGTCCTTGTTTTATGTAAGAATTTATTGGGAAATTAGGATCTATAGTTGTTTTTGATTCTGATCCAGATCCAGATCCAGACCCAGAATTACTGCCACTAGAAGAACCACCTTGAGAAACTTGTTGTTCTTGGGTTTGTCCTTCGGGTAGAAAAGAAATATTTTTATCCGGATTAATAAATATTCCAGCTATAGAAACTATTATTGCTACGACTATGAATAAGATTATTATAGGCATATTATTTTATTATTAAAGCATAAAATTAGATAAAAGTCATTTTTAGAAAGTAGACAGAAGGCTTAAAAAATGAGAAGATGCAATATAATAATTAGTCGTATTTATTATTAATAATTAACCGAAAATGAGCAATAAAATAATAATTTATATAGTTGCAATTATAGTACTTATTTCAGCTGGAATAGGATATTTTTTATGGAATTCCGATCCTCTAGCAGAAAAACAATCTCAAGAACAAGAAGAACAAGATAATGATATCGAAGTTAAAGAGGTTGAATTAGTTATCTTTACCAAAGATGATTTTGAGATACAAAAGCCGGAAATTTGGAGTGAACTAACGCCTCCAGAGGGGATAAGAGTTCTTTTAACAAGTATTGAGGAAGAACAAATAGATTCTGAGAAAGAGAAAGACGGGTTCAGGACTTATTTAGCTATAACTTATGACACTCTTCAAGGGAAAGCCACAGAAGAGTTTATAGGTTATGTTAAAGATATTTTAGTTGATTCTTTGCCTTCTATTGAATTTGGGAAGGAAGAAGTAATTAATATTGATGGTAGAAATGCCCTAACCTTGGAAGCCATAATTATTCAAGAAGGATATCAATTCAATTCTTTATTAGTTATGATAAATGGAGAAGGGGATGATATGTGGACTTTATCTTTCAATACTTCTGAAGTTAGATGGGAAGATTCAAAAGATTTATTCTATGAAATTACTAATAGTTTTAAATTAAAATAATGAAGAAATTATATAGAAGTAGAAGAAATAGAATGTTGGCTGGAGTCTTTGGGGGCTTGGGAGAATATGTTAATTTAGACCCTACAGTTTTAAGGATTGTTTGGGTTGTTTTAACTGTATTTACTGGATTTTTCCCTGGTTTTCTGATTTATTATCTAGTTATTCTAATAATTCCAGAAGAACAATCTATTTAATAAAAAAGCCTTCTGTTGAGGGAAGGCTTTGGAGCTATTGTTGGTTATTATAGGCGAGAGCTAAATTTTGGTTCTTGCATTCCTGGTTTCCAAAAGTAGCGTAAATCTCTTTATCGTGCTGTCGTAACTACTACATGCACCTTAGTTCATCGTCTGAGTTTTTTACTTTATCTTTAAACACTTTTCGGTATTTCCTCTTCAGTTTTATTTTTATATTATTTTTCTCGATGTTAATTTCAAATATTTCTCCCCAAAAGCATCTATTTAACTCATCAATCATATTAATGGATGTAAGTCTAGAAAACTGTTTTTTTACTTTATCAATTATTTCTACAGGAGTAGAATTATTAAAAAAGTAATGATATGTATTGTGTTTATCTTGATTTACATTTACTTTATTCCATCTTACAGAAGCTAATTCAGGAAAACGGCTGGTAGGAAAAATATGATGACAGCTTTTATGCTTTTTTTCCTTTTTGTTATTCTTTCCATTTTTGTTATTTTCGTGCAAAATAAACTCCTTCTATAATCTGTATTGATAATGTGCCTTCCTCCTTTTCTAGATATTAATACAATATTAATAAAAGATAAAGAGGGTTTGATATTTTATTAAATTTACCTCTAAAATTATGTTATTCAAAGTAAAAGTTTTTCCGGGGTCTAAAAAAAAGGAAATAATAGTAAAAGACAAGAATAGTTTTGAGATTAAAGTAAAATCAAAACCTAAAAGGGGATTAGCTAATAAAGAGGTAATAGAAATTCTTTCTATTCATCTTAAGGTTCCAATTTCTAGAATTAGATTAATTAAAGGACATAAAAATAGGAATAAGATTTTTGAATTAATATAATAATGTCTAAGTTAAGCCACCTTTTCAAAAAGGCGATTTCCTGTTATAATATATAAATTATGAATAGCCCAAAACAAAAAGAGGATTTAAATTTTTATGGTCTCGGGATAGCTCCCGGGATTCTTGATATATTAAAAAAGCTTCGTTATTTAATACCAACTCCAATTCAACATCAATCAATCTCTATTGCCATTCAAGGAAAAGATATAGTTGGTATTGCTCAGACAGGTACGGGTAAAACTCTTGCTTTTGGTATTCCAATGATTCAACAATTGGTGAATACAAAAGGTCTAGGATTAGTACTTTCACCAACTAGAGAATTAGCTTTACAAATAGATGCTGAATTCCGTAAGATTGGCGGATCCCTTGGTCTTAAAACTGTAGTCTTAATTGGAGGAGTTCCTATTAGGCCTCAAATATCAGCCCTTCGAAGGAATCCAAATATTATTATAGCTACTCCTGGACGTTTAATTGACCACTTGCATCAAAGAACAGCTAATCTTAAGGACGTAAATATTTTAGTTCTTGATGAAGCTGATCGTATGTTAGATATGGGATTCTTACCTCAAATAAAAGAAATTCTAAAATTAGTTCCAAAAGAACGTCAAACAATGCTTTTTTCAGCCACTCTTTCTTCACAGATCATGAGTATTGCTTCAGCCAATATGAAACTTCCTATTCGCGTTGAGATAGCTCCTACTGGAACAACAGTTGATAATGTTTCTCAGGATTTATTTATTGTTGCCAAAGAAGAAAAAAATCGTTTATTGGAAAAGATTTTATCTCAGTATTTAGGATCAGCTCTAGTCTTTACTAAAACTAAATATGGAGCTACTCGTGTGGCTGGAGCAATTAGGAAAATGGGTCATTCGGCAACTGAAATACATTCAAATCGTACTTTTCCTCAGAGAAAAAGTGCTTTAGATGGTTTTAAAACAGGGCAATATCGTGTACTTGTAGCAACTGATATTGTAGCTAGAGGGATTGATGTGGCTGGAATAGAGTTAGTCGTAAATTATGACCTACCTTCACAAGCAGAAGATTATGTCCACAGAATAGGTAGAACCGCTAGGGCTGGTATGAAAGGACATGCTATTTCTTTTGTTATGCCTTCAGAACAGGCAGAAATTCGTGCTATTGAATGGTTGATTAAAAAGAAATTAAATGTATCTACAATTCCTGGTTTTGATAGTAAACAGTTTGTAAAACCTAGGATGGTTTTTCGTACTAAAAGATATGGAAGAAAGAGATAGAAATAATTTTATATATTTGCCGTTATTAATTTAGCGGTTTTTATTTTAAATTTTGGTATTAAATATAATCTGTGAATATTTTATCTATTAACAGTTAATGTTGACAACTTGTTGACAACATTAAATTATATTGATACAATAAAGTTGTCAACAATATGGATATCAACAACCTAATAATAAACAAATTAAATAAAAAACAGAAAATTAAGGTTTCTGACATAGTAAAAGAGACCGGTTTTTCTCGTGCTTACATAAATAGATTTTTTCAAAAGCTTAAAAAGGATGGGAAAATAGTCCTTACAGGTAAATCAAATAAGGCTTTTTATGTTCTAGCCGGTAGTCAAGAATTGTTAGCTAAAAAATCTATTTTATCTGTTAACCGCTTACTTAATAATGAAAAAATTTCGGAAGATTTGATGTTTAATGAAATAAAAGAAAATACAGGAATTTTATTAAATCTCTCTAAAAATGTTTCAGAAATTATTCAATATGCTTTTACGGAAATACTTAATAATGCGATTGAACATTCTCAGTCTGAAAAAATACAGATAACTATTAAAAAAGAAAAAAATAGTGTCGAATTTATGATTAGAGATTGGGGAGTAGGTATTTTTACTAATATAATGAAAAAGAGAAAACTTAAGAATAAACTTGAAGCCATTCAGGATTTATTGAAGGGAAAACAAACAACTGCTCCTAAGAAGCATAGTGGAGAGGGCATTTTCTTTACTTCAAAAATTGCAGAAAAATTAATTATTCAATCATCAGATAAGAAATTAATTTTTGATAATATTATTGATGATATTTTCATAAAAGATACAACAAACGCTAAAGGAACTAAGGTTGATTTTAGGGTTAAGGTAAATTCTAAAAATAACTTAAACGATATATTTAAAAAATATTCTGGAAAATCTTTTGATTTTTCAAAAACAGAAACAAAAGTATCTCTTTATGGTATTAATTCTGAATTCATTTCTCGTTCTCAAGCTAGAAGGGTAGTGAGTGGCTTAGACAAGTTTAAAAAAGTAATTTTAGATTTTAAAAATGTGGATACGGTCGGTCAAGGTTTTGCTGATGAGATTTTTCGTGTTTGGCAAAATAATAATCCGAATATAATAATAGAATATTTAAATGCAAACGAGAATATTATTTTTATGATAAAAAGGGCAATTGTTAAATAATATGATAATTGACGATGTAAAAATAAAAGTGAAAGCTGGTACAGGTGGTAATGGAATCGCAGCTTTTAGTAAGGTTAAAATGAATTTAGGACCAACCGGGGCAGATGGTGGAAAGGGTGGAGATGTTTTTTTTGAAGGGGTTTCTGACTTAAGTATTTTAAATCAGTTTCGCTACAAAAAAGAATTATCAGCTGAAAATGGTGAAAATGGCAAAGGTGGGAATATAGATGGTGCGGGCGGTAAAGATCTTCTATTAAAAGTGCCTGTAGGTACAGTCATTTATAATTTATCATCAAAAAGGAAATCAGAAATTATTTCTGTTGGGCAGCGCTTATTAATAGCTGAAGGCGGTAAGGGGGGACGAGGCAATTATAAATTTAGATCATCTATTAATACGTCTCCTGAAGAATTTGAAGAAGGTTCTTTGGGGCAGGAGTATGAATTGAGATTAGAATTAAAGATGATAGCTGATGTTGGATTCATTGGTTTGCCAAATGTTGGTAAATCTAGCTTATTGAATGAATTAACTAAGGCTGATAGTAAAGTGGCTAATTATCATTTTACAACTCTGGAACCAAACTTAGGAGTTTATTATGAATTGATTTTAGCTGATATTCCAGGGCTTATTGAGGGAGCTTCTTTTGGAAAAGGTTTAGGTATTAAGTTTTTACGACATATTGAAAGAACAAAAACTCTTTTTCATTTTATTTCAGCTGAATCTCAGTATCCCTTAGAAGATTATAAAACTATTAAGAATGAGCTTGAGACTTATAATAAAGAACTTTTATTAAAACCAGAATATATTTTTTTAACTAAGACTGATTTATTGTCTGAAAAAGATATTAAAAAAAAAGTAGATCTTCTTAAAAAAACAGGGAAAGAAGTATTGGCTATTTCTATAATAGATGAAAAAAGTTTGAAAGAAGTAGAAGTAATATTACGGGAAGTAATCAAACAAAAGCAGATACGTTAAAAATACGTTTT
>Ga0222658_1001545_pt1 | contig 10042 bp, 12 predicted proteins | sample AntAcemetagen476_FD_179830 | JGI IMG/M metagenome (GOLD analysis project Ga0222658, IMG submission 179830) | Saline water microbial communities from Ace Lake, Antarctica - #476 | ecosystem: Environmental > Aquatic > Non-marine Saline and Alkaline > Saline | place: Antarctica: Ace Lake... | reverse complement strand
CAATCTGATTTAGAGAGTTGCGCGTATTCTTATGAGTGTAGCTCTAAGAGTTGTTTGAGTGGAAAGTGTAAGGCTACAGCAGAGTGTAGTTCAGATTCTGATTGTGCTGTTGGAAAAGAGTGTAGATTGGGAAGATGTTTAGATGAGGCAGAGTGTACTAAAGATAGTGATTGTGCTAGTGGAAAGGATTGTTCATCGAGTGGAAATTGTGTAACTGAATATAGTGATGAATGTGTTTTAGATTCTGATTGTAGTGAGGGAGAGGTTTGCAATTCTAGTAATGAGTGTGTTACTAAAGACTCTCCGAATTGGTTCTGGTGGGTTTTTGGAATTTTCTTATTCCTTTCAATAATAGTCTTAATTATAATTTGGTTTGTTTATAAAAATAAGAAGATAAAAAGCGAACCCGGAAGGAAGGTTGGTGTAAAACCTCGAGCACCTCCTGTAATGCCTCAAAGAGGTCCTCCAAGAATGCCTTTTAGATAGGAAGATATAATTTATTCTAATAATAACGTTTAAATATAGTTTTTTTCTTGCTTTTTCCTATGGCTATACAAATAATTAAGATTCCAGGAGTAAATGGATTGGGAAAAACGAAAGGCTGTGAAAATGCTGGAAATTCTGTAATTGAAGAATTAAAAAATATTTATACTAACGAGCAAGAAAAAGTTATGGATGTTGGAAATTTAGATTTAGAAGAAATTCATCTTAATAATAATGATTTGGAAGAAAAGGGAAAGTTAATTTATGATAATTCTTTTGAGGCTTATGATAAAGAAAAAGTTATTTTTCTAGGAGGAGACCATTCTATTTCGTATTCAACTACTCGGGCTTTTTTAGATTACTGTCAGAGTCAGACTCCAATTAGAGAGAGTTGTTTGATTGTATTTGATGCACATCCGGATTTAATGCCTCCTATGAAAGAGCCAAGTCATGAAGAGTGGTTAAGAAAACTTATTGAGGATGGTTTCAATCCAAAAAATGTTTTATTAGTTGGAATAAGGAACTCTGATAAAAAAGAATTGGATTTTATTAAGAAGAAAGGAATTAGAATTATAAGTATGGATCAGATGTTAATGAATTTAGAAGATAGTTGTGATATAATTATGGAGTTCGCTTCCGGAAAAGAGCTTTATCTAAGTTTAGATATAGATGTAGTTGATCCGGCTTATGCTCCATCTACTGGTTATTTAGAGGCTGGAGGTTTAAGTTCGAGAGAAATAGTTTATCTTGTTAAAAGAATTAGTAAAATTAAAACTTTAAGAGCACTAGATATAGTTGAAATTAACTCTGAAAAGGATAAATTAAAAGAAAATATTACTGTTAAACTAGGAGCAAAGATTCTTAGTGAATTTTTATAATAAAAATATAGTTAAAAAAGATTTCAGTGTTTTATATAACTATCGTATTTTATAATATATTTTTTATAAAAGATATTTTTAAAAACTTAGAAAATTGAATAATATTTTAATGGCAAAGAATAAAATACCATTAAATGAACTTCTTAATGAAGCTGAAAGAGCGCTTCATGCTAATGGAAGAAAAAGTGTGTTGGTGACTTCTGGGGATCCGGTAGATAATTTTGTCTTAACAAATGCCTTAACTCAAAGAGGAATTCCTTTTGAAATAGGAACTAGAAGGCATACAGTGGAAGAATATAATATTGATTTAAGTCATGTTGATTTACAGTACTAATAATCTTCTTTAATTAGGCTGAAAATCACTGATTTTTTTCCTATGGATGTTTTTAATTCTTCTTGAGTTGCATTAAAAATGTTTTTTAGGGATTTAAATTCTTTTAGAAGTTTTTTAGCAGTTTTTGGACCTATTCCTGGAAATCCTTCTAGAATAAATTGCATTTGTTCTTTTTTGTTTCTCGACTTTTTAGTTGCATTTATTGATAGTTCGTTTTCTTTTTTTCTTGCAATTCTCTCTATAAATTTTGCAGAGTCTTGGTAATCTTTTGTAAATAAAATAGGTATTTTATGTTTAAGCAAAATTGAAAGAAGAAATCCTCGAATTGCGTTTGGATGTATTCCTTCAAGTATTTTATCATTGTAAATATCTTGTTCTTCTATTCCTTCAATAATTATAAGTTTGTTTTGGTATTGCTGAAGTTCTTCAATCTGTCTTATAAGCCGTTTATTTTTCATTGAGCTTAGAAAATCTGAAACTGTTTTTCTTTCTATCGCAACATTTTTTACAAGATAGTCTGCAACTTTTAATTCTTTAAATTCTATATCTAATCCGAGGGATTTTAATTCGGAAGGGAGTAAAGAATTTTTCTCTCGGTAATCTATTATTATTTTTGGAATTTCTTTTTCAGAAGATAGGTTTTTTTTGGGTTTAGAAAAAATATCAAAAATTGGTTTGGAGTTTAGAGTTTTCATTATAAAGTTTTTTGTTCATCGAATTTTCCATTATTTTTTAGTTCTTCTTTGATATCTTTTATTGCGGAGTGCATTTTCTTTTCTCTACTTCGTGAAGCATAATAAAATGCTTCGTCTCGAGTGTTTTTTGTTATAAGCATTATTAGTTTTCCTGGCATTAGTCTTGCGGTTCTTCCTCTACGCTGAATGCTTCTTATTGCTGAGGGAATTGGTTCGTAAAAGATTACTGCGTGAACTTCTGGAATATCTAAGCCTTCCTCTCCAATAGAAGTGGCTACAAGTATATCTATTTCTCCTTCTGAAAATTCCTGGATTATTTGTTTTTGTTCTTTTTGACTGAGTCCGGTTGAATCACTTCCAGAATTATTTGATTTTTTTGTTTGTCCGACAAAAACTTTAGATCTAATATCTTTAATTTTATTTAACTTTTTTGCAATTATTGTTGCAGTATCTCTAAATTGTGTGAAAATTATTATTTTTATGTCTTGTTTATTTTCTTTTTCTTTTTTTATTATTTCTTCTAGTTCAATTAATTTTGGATGTTCTTCTCCTTTAACTAGCATCTCGTTTGATTTTGTAAAAACATAATTAAATTCTGGTTTTTCTACAAGTTTGACAACTCCTTTGCTTTGTTTTTTTGAGGCCTGGTATCTAAGGTTTTTTAGATAGTTGTTAAAACTTTCAAGAGTTTGTGTTTCTAGTAATTCTAAAGAGTGTTGTAATTTTATCGCTTGTGCACAGGCAGATGCTGCATGAAAATACGAGAAGTTTTTATTTCCTCTTGCTAAGGAAGCCATTATCTTTTTTTGTAGTTGAATTAAAACAATTTTATTCACCATTCCAAAAAGGACATTTCTTTTTCTTAACTCTTCAACATAAGATTCGTAAAGTTTTTTTAGAACTTGTTTCATTTCTTCAAATTTTGGAGGGAAATTTACAACTATTTTTTCAAATTCGAGTTCTTGTAGATATTGGTTTACATCTGGGGAGTCTCGAGTTCTTAACTCAACTTCTTCTATTGAAAGATGTTTACAGATATCTTTTATTTTAGATGTCTCAGATCCTGGAGAGGCAGTTAATCCTAAAATTCTTTGATGAAGAGATTGATTTTTATACGATTTAGCAACATATGTATAATCATAATTTCTTACACATCTGTGAGCTTCATCTACAACAAGAAGACAAACTTCTTTTAGATTATATAGATTCTTTTTTATATCATTTGCAACACACTGGGGAGTTGAAAAGATAATATCTGCGGTTTCCCATATCTTTTTTCTTTTATCTGCTTTTACCGCTCCGGTAAAAAGTTGCATATCTGCAAAAAGTTCTGGAAGATATTTTTTGAATGATTCTATATGTTGTTCTGCTAGGGGTTTTGTTGGAGCGAGAAATAAAACTTTTTCTCCTGGGAAGGTTTGCATTCTGTGAATTGTTAACATTAGTGCTATCAGGGTTTTTCCTAGTCCGGTTGGAAGCACAACTAAACAATTCTTTTTTGAACATGTTTCAAAAATTTCTTCCTGATAAGATCTAGGTGTTATATTCTTTAGAAAATCCATTTTCTCTATTTCTTTTTTAATGAGTAAAAAGCAAGAATAATTGCGCAAGCTATTAGGGCGAGTCCAATTATTGAGATTAAATTAATTGATTTTTCAGATTCTATAATAACATTTCCTGTTACTGTTTGATTAAGGAAAAAAAACCCTCCGATAAATGCAATTATTGCAAATATTCCTGTTGTCTTTTTCTCTTTGAGTAATTCATTTATTTTCATTTTTATACAACTGTAAATGCGAGTGCTAATCCTATTAATGCTAATCCAGAAAGGAAACTCCACATTAAAATGCTTCCAAAAAAGATTTTATTTCCATCTAAATCAGATAGGGGAATTAGATTGAAGAATGCATAATAAATATTTATTCTTGAAAAATCATTAAATCCAATTAGATAACCGATTACTGCAAATATTAAATTAGCAAGTATTCCAGACGCAGCAATTATTCCTATGTGAAATTCTGTCATTTCTGAAAATGAGTATAATCCGTGACGTTTTGCTGCTCTGTAGGTTTTTGCTTTAACATCAAAAACAAGAGAGGCGAGCCATTGCATATAGCCTAGTGTTAAACCTCCAACAATTATTGGAATCATAACTCCTGCCGGAAATGGTCTCTTAAAATGTCTTCCGGGTTTGAATCCGTATCTTTCTACTTCCCAGAGTTTTATCTCTATTTCTGAATCTAAATAAAATGCCGCAACTTTTTTTGCTAGGATATTTATTGAAATGGTCAAAAATACAAATATTAGAGCTGCTAAAAATAGGTCTTTAATGTTTAAAACACTGATTATAAACGCAAGAACTATTGTTGTTAAGATTATAACACTTATTTCCTTTTTATTAAACATAATTTTAGGAGTTTAGCGATTTTTATAAAGGTTGTTATCAGTTTAGAATATATCCAATAAATAACGGAAAAGTATTTAAATGAGATTGGTTATTTTTCAGCATGAGAATAAAAAAGATAAGTGAGGTTATAGGAACTAAGGTTCATACAGATTCTGGAGACTACTTTGGAGAGATAGAAGAAGTTAATATACAAGAAAATAAAATTGATGGTTGGAGAATAAAGGTTGGAGGCAGCATTGTTTCTCTTATTGGGGGAGCTAGAGGAGTTATAATACCTCATCAGTTTGTTAAGGCGATTAGTGATATTATTATAATCAACAAGGCAGCATTGCCTAGTCCGGATTCTGACATGGAAGAACTTTCTGAAGATTTAGTTTAAATAATATAAGAAAGTTTTTAAACAATAAAATTCTTAATTAGTTATGGTTGAAGAGATATTTTTTCAGAATGAAATTTTTACTAGGTTTGTCCTTCCTTTTCTATTACTATTTTTCATAACTTTTGCAATTTTAGAAAAAACTAATCTTTTTGGAAGTGATAAGAGACAGTTGAATGCATTAATCTCTTTTGTTATTGGAATGATTTTTGTGGCTTTTACTTATCCGACAGTTATAGCTACAAATATGATTCTGTTTTTAACAATAGCAATTATTGTTTCTTTCGTAGGACTTTTGTTATGGGGATTTGTTTCTGGGGAGACTCCTAAAATTGGAGGAGAGAAGTGGATTAAATGGGTAGTTGCAATTGTTATTATTGTGGCTGTTCTTGGAGCATTAATCTGGGCTATGGGAATTCAGCAAGAGACAATTGATCTTTTATTTAGTAATGATTGGAGCAATACGGTTTGGACAAATATAGCTTTTGTTGTGGTTATCGTTGTCGCTCTTGCACTTGTTATGAGAAAGTGGAAGGATGATTAAATTTTTTTGAGTTTTAATTTTTTAATTTAGTTTTAATTAAGATATTTTTGAACATAGAAACATATTTAAATAATATTTCATATTTGTTTTCATGTTAGAGAGCGTGATACTTGCGAGTTACAGTTATGCTGGGGGCTTTGGTGATTTTCTTTATGCTTTAGACCAGGCAGATTTCTTTACTTTGGTTTTACCCTTCTTATTAATCTTTGCGTTAGTGTATGGTATTTTATCTAAAATTAAAATCTTTGAAGACAATAAAGCAATCAATGGAATAATTGCTTTAGTTGTTGGACTTATGTCTTTACAATTTGGATTTGTTTCTGAAATTTTTCCTGAATTATTTTCAAGAGTTGGTGTTGGACTTGCAATTTTACTTGTAGTAATTATCTTTGGAGGAATGTTTCTTCCTAAGGCAGCGTGGGCTAATTATTCTATGTTAGGAATTGGGGCAGTTGTTTTAGTAATAGTTTTAGTTCAGACTGCAGGAATTGTTGGATGGGGAGCAGGAAATTGGTTTTATTATAACTGGCATCTTGTGGCAGGAGTGATTGTGATTTTAGTAATTGTTGGAATAATTATAGGAAGTTCTAAACCGGCAGAACCAGATCCAACTAAAGGTTTTTCTAACTTTATGAATAGTTTGTTTAAACAGTCTAATTAATCGAGTTAAGTTTTAATTAAATAAGAATTAAAAGTTTTATTTTTTCTTTTTTCTGGTAGATTTTCTTCTAGTCTTTTTTGCAGGAGGAGAGTAACTTCCGATTTTTTCGTTTGCAACCTTAGAGAAAGAATCTTCAACCATTGAAACCTCTTTCTTTAGTGAGGAAAGTTCTTTTCCATAACTTCCAACTCTTTCTACAACTGCAATTTGTAATTTATCAAACATAAATTCCATCCTCTTTAATCTATCCGAAATATTTTGTAATTGAATTACAGAGATGTTTTTGAATTGTTCTAAATTTTCTATCTGCTTTTGCATTTTTTTTGTATTTTCTTGGAATACTTGTTCTGCTATGTCCATCATAGAATCTGTTTGACTGTAACTTGCAGTTTCGGTTCCGTATCCTGCAGTTGAACCATAGGCTTGTTGAGGATAATATTCTTGATATTGTTGGGGTGCGTAGGTTTGAGAGTTGTCTCCTATTTCTTGTGTCGCGGGTTGATACTGGTTTGAATTTGGTTTTGGGGGTAGGGAATAATCTTCTTCACCCAAATCTTCTGGTTGGGAATACTCTCCTGAAACTGCAGATTTTATATTTGATTGATTTAATGAATCACTTATTTCTTTTGGAGTAACACCCTGTCCTCTTAGGGATTCGGTTATTTCTGAGTCAGACATTCCTTGTTGCCTCATTTTTCCTATTTGTTCTAAAGTTCCCATTTTATTATATTGTCATTAGCTCCTTTTTAATTTTTCTAAATCCTTTTTTGTTACGAATTCAAGGGGTTGGAACATTTTTGCTTGTTTAGCCAGTATTTGGAGGTCTTCTTTTCTTGCAAATTTGGATATTTCTGATGAAAATGATTCAAGAAAAGACATTGCTCTTTCCAAAGTTTGTTTTAATATTTGAATATCTTTTTTCATTTCTATTATTTTTTCATTTGTTTCATCTTTCATATCTATTAAATTTTCTCCAATAAGAAGAAGTCGGTCTCTGAGAATTCTTTGTTTTTCTTCTAAGTCTCTAACTCTTAGGGAGGATTCATCAAATCCTTGTTGAGGATAACTATATTCTTCGTCCATTAAAAAAAGAGGTTAGAATAGTTTAAAATTGTTGTGTTTACAAAAAGAAATAACTTTTATAAATAAAACAAAACTTTTCTGTATACAAAATTTTATTAACTATATCTTCTTTTTTTCATTATGCAATTTAAGAGAATTAAAAATTCTCTGGAAATCACACTTTCCGGAGAGGTGAAATAGAAAGTGCAATTCAAAGAGGGGACACAATTATATTCTTCGGAAGTTCAAAGAGAGGCAGGAGAGGATGTGCTTTATATTAATTATTTAGGGGCTCCTTTTGTTCCAAATCTTGCGGAAAGTCCAGATGTTATGGAAAAGACATTTGATCTTTTAATAGAAAATCCAAATGTTTCAAGAATAGTTTTTGTTCAACAAAAAAATTATAATTATGATTTTAAAGAAACTTCTATGCTTTTAGAACTGGCACAAATGTATATTTTTTTAATTAAGCAGGAAGCTATTTTAAGTCAGAATAAACTTGCTCCAGGATATAATGGACAGCAGTTTTTTTCTCAAAGATATAATGAGGTTTTTTCTTTTTTGTTCTTACTTAAATCAGATCCGGTTTCTGCATATTCTGAGTTAAAAAAAATTATTATTAACGCAAAAGTACTTTTGCAACAATTAGATGAATCTTTTAAGGGAGATCAAAGAAATTATCTTTCTTTATTAGAAGAAATTATTGGGATGTTTGAGAATACAAAGTTTATGAAAGAAATTGAGATTTATCTTCCAAAATATGGCAGAGGAGATAGGGAGATTTATCGGAAAATTTTTAGGCCAGATGTTATTCCAAATTTTACTTTTACCAGACTTATTGCTGACTTGCCTTCTGATGGAGAGATTATTGACCAATATAAAATCGCTAAGGAGAGTTATGATGAATCTTTAGTTACAATTTTAAGAAAGAAAAATGAGGCTAAATTAATTTATCATTTGGTTCCCCCAGAGAATATTCTTCCTGAAGAGCAAACTATGCTTTTGAATTTGGCTAGAAGTGTTTTAATAGAGCATCAACCAAAGGCAGAAGAATTTACTGATACTGATAGAACTCGACAGGTTTTTTTTAATATTTCTAAAGATTTAATTAGAGATTTAGCACAGAGCAAAGGAGTTAGTTTATCTTATAATGATTTGAATAAACTTGCAAATATTTTAGTTAGACATACTATCGGTTTTGGAGTTATTGAAGTTCTTTTACAGGACGATAAATTACAAGACATTGTTTTAAATGCACCAATCCCATTAACAAATATTTTTGTTAGACATGGAGAGTTTGATGAGTGTTCAACTAATATTCTTCCAAGTTACGAAGATGTTAATTCTTGGGCTGCTAAGTTTAGAATGATTTCTGGAAGGCCTTTAGATGAGGCAAATCCAATTTTAGATACTCAATTAGAAATTGGAAAGTTAAGAGCGAGAATAGCAATTATTCAAAAGCCACTCTCTCCAGATGGTTTGGCCTATGCAATCAGAAGACATAGGGAGGATCCGTGGACGCTTCCATTATTTATTAAAAATAAAATGATTAATCCTTTTGCTGCAGGGCTTTATAGTTTTTTAGTTGACGGAAGTAGAACTCTTTTAGTTGCAGGAACAAGAAGTTCAGGAAAGACTTCCCTATTGGGAAGTTTGATGTTAGAAATTATTCCAAGGTATAGAGTTATTGTTATTGAAGATACTTTAGAATTGCCAGTTGAAGCTCTAAGAAAATTGAAATATGATATTTTAAGATTAAAGGTTAGAAGTGCTTTGTTAAAATCAACTACAGAGATTTCTGCAGAGGAAGGAATAAGAACTTCTTTGAGACTTGGAGATTCTTGTTTAATTGTTGGTGAGGTTAGAAGTGAAGAGGCTAAAGCACTTTATGAGGCAATGAGGGTTGGAGCTTTGGCAAATGTTGTTGCTGGAACAATTCACGGTGCGAGTCCTTATGGAGTTTTTGATAGAGTTGTAAATGATTTAGGAGTTCCTGCTACTAGTTTTAAGGCAACAGATATAATTACTGTTGCTAATCCAATAAAATCTCCGGATGGATTGCATAGTTGGAGAAGGATTTTACAAATTTCCGAAATAAGAAAACACTGGAAAACAGATCCTCAAGATGAGGGGGGTTTTGTTGATTTAATGAAATATAATGTTGAAAAAGATGAGCTTGAAGCCACAGATGATTTGATAAATGGAGATTCTGAAATTATAAAAGACATAGCTTCAAATGTTAGGGGATGGAGTGGAAATTGGGATGCGGTTTATGATAATATTCTTCTTAGGGCTAAGATAAAAAAAGAGATTGTTGATGTTTCGGAAAAAACTGGAAATGAAAATATTTTAGAGAGTGGTTTTAATGCTTTGAGTAACGATGTTTTTCATAAAATTTCTGATAAGGTCAGACAAGAGATTGGATTGCCTGTAGGAGATAGGGTTTTTCCTGAATGGCAGGAATGGTTGAATAAGGAAATAAAAGGAAGGAAGATTTAGGGAATATTTATTAATTGTTTTTTATTACTATAATTAAGATAAATATTAAAAAAAGAGGAATATGCCGGAAAAACCAAGTGTTGAAGATATTTTAAAAAAGCAT
>Ga0222658_1001540_pt1 | contig 10050 bp, 18 predicted proteins | sample AntAcemetagen476_FD_179830 | JGI IMG/M metagenome (GOLD analysis project Ga0222658, IMG submission 179830) | Saline water microbial communities from Ace Lake, Antarctica - #476 | ecosystem: Environmental > Aquatic > Non-marine Saline and Alkaline > Saline | place: Antarctica: Ace Lake... | reverse complement strand
ATTACATTGAGTTAAACTAAGTTCACACTTTTCACAAAACACCTCTTACTTTACAATATATATATCTATCTAACGTGTGGAAAAATTATTTATAGAATAGTATATATATAGATAATTCTGAGTGCATTTTTTTTCTCACTAATGCTGCGGGATCTTTTGAGGTGTGATAAAATGTAGCGGGCGAATATGACGCAGTGCGTAGAAAAATGTAAAATGTTATAAATATGAAATAATGATTGACAGAATGCTGTAAGAATGTAATAAGAAAGATGTCATGAAGAAATCGAATCTAAAATATACAGTGCTCCTTCCGGTGAAAAAGACGCAAGTTTTCTTCATGACAGCCGGTTGGAGCATTTTTATTTTGGAGGTGTATCATGTATAACGCAGAAGAAAGGGAGAAAGCGTATCAAAAAAGATTACAAGACGCTGCAAAGATTATCAATAAGAGATATGGTCGACTTTTCGCAGTGCGGGCTAATGCATATAAAGAAGGTGAAGAACTTAAATACTACTGTAATTGCGATTGCGGAAATTATTGTTTTAGGTATGGTAGCGATTTAGTCAGTGGAAAAGCAAATAGTTGTGGCTGTTTGGAAAAAGATGAAGAAAAGCAGGCCAAGATCGACAAGAAAATGAACAAAATCAATGAAATTGTTGGGAATAAATATGGCAGGCTAACAGTTGTAAAAGCTGAAATTTTCAAAAGCGTACAGCGTAGAAGATATTTCTGTGAATGCGCGTGCGGTTCTGAAGGTAAATGGCTCTACAAAAATGATCTCACATCTGGTAGAATAATAAGCTGTGGATGTGTAACCAGAAGGAACTACATGAACGGTAAACTTTATTAGCAACAAAATACACCAGCAAGGAGATGTATCATATGTCAACAATAAAGCTCAATCACAAGGCACTCGAAAACGACATCAGGGAATTACTTGCTCAGAAGATTATCGAAGACTACGATTTTTCACGATCAGTGGCTGTATGATTTTTGTGCTTATCGATACAAGAAATTGTACGGCTATATACAATTTCTTGTAGATGCGTTAGGTGTATTAGACGTATAATTAAACAATATGGGGAAATAGGACTATGGAAAACTTTGATCACAAATCATTAGAAAACGATATTGTAGAATTTCTTACACAGAAAATTTTAACAGATTATGATTTTGCACAAGAAGCATATGCAGCACTTTGCAATACTGGATGGATTAAGAAAGATAATAAATCGGGAGACCCAGCCACTTTTTTTTCGTGGCGTTACGCCGCTGGGATAATTTCTAAAATTAGAAAAAACTTCGATTCGATGAACTACATGGATTTTTATTGCAGCGGGAACGAAGGGGTGGTCTCTGATCTGGCGCTGGAATATTTCGCCGAGATCGGTTGGGAGCCGATTTCCGCCGAACGTGTCGATAATGAGCGGGATCGCATCGCCGCGGATTTCCGATCTGCGCCTAACCCTGCCACCTCAGGAACACCTGGCATTTATGGCGGCTCTTCTTCTTGATTTGTTCGATGTGTATAATTTTCATGGTGAGTGCGATGCTCTGTCCGGTAAAGAAGGAGCATTATGGTGGTGTAACCGGCATGGAGGTTCAAATCCTTCCACTCATCCATTTCTGCAAAATCATTAGGAGGCAGCGCAATGGGAAAAACAAGGCAAGAATGGAATGACTATTATTTAAAAAAGCCAGTTGAGGCGAGTGACGTTTGGGAAATACTTAAAGACTGGAAAAAGTCAGACGAAAAAGAAAAACCTGTTTTATATTGGCAAAAGGCAGAAAATGAAGAATAGCAAAAACGCAGAGGTAGTAGATGATGGGTATGTGTTTGTCGACATCGCCGAGGTCTGGCAGTGCGTGAATTGTGGATCTTATGCAAAATTGAAAGAAGATATTGAACACTACAATAATTGCCAGCCGAATGAATCGGAACGCTTCTTAAAAGAATACGCTACAGACGAGGCCGATTACGGAGGTCTATAGGACGGTATTGCGTAACAGCTTTTTCTTTCAACATTAGGCCTGGGAGAGCGGCGAGAGGGGTAGACAGCTTATGATTACAGCAGGCAGCATTATCAACAGGGTGTTGCGCGAAGGTGCAAAAGCAGCTCTCAACAATTGCGGGATAAAAACAGCAGATCTCCAGCCAAGCGGTATATCAGATTATTGCATTTGGACTTCGGCCGGCAGTTGGGGACACGTTCATCCGGAAGGAATTGTAACTCGTTACGATATCATACGAGATATGCATGTGATTGTTCCAGAGAAAACGAAATCATGGGAGGCATGACAATGCACCTAATTGGAAATGTAATACAGATGATGAGTTTTATCGCATGCCTGTTTCCAATATTATATTGGGTTCAGCATCCTGATATGACTTATATGCAGATATTTATAGAATATTGGAAGTTTTACTTCGCATGTATAGTTGTTTTTTCAATCGGTTCAATTATTCAGTTAGGAGGTAAATGATAATGATGACACAAGCTGCGTTTATAGAAAATGGCGGACTAATTTGTCCGGTGTGTAAAGTAGAATCAGGATATATCACCGTAACTGGCGAACTCACTAGCGCCGGTAGCTATTGTTTTGAAGATTGCAAGTGTGATCAATGCGGTGCACGCTGGACGACGGAATACAAGATCGCCGGATATGGTGAGGTAAGCAATATCCCTACTTGTGAATAAGCAGGGAAAGTTCTATCCAATTTAGATTGCCTATTGAGGCAGCCGGCGCGTTTCACGCCGACATTGAAATTGCACAAAAGACAACAACAGAAGATGCGAGATAGCTGAAGAGCAGGCTTCTTAGTATAAAATAATTTCAAAAACAGAAATGATTTATAACTAACCGGCCTGCTCTTCAGATCCACCAACAAGTAAATTGGTTTAATGAAAAGCCTAGGCCACCTAAGGTGGTTGTGACGAATCGTCATGCGCTGAAAGATGTAAGAAAAATAAATACAGATAAATCGTAATGCATTGCCGGAAACTACTGCACCTCTTACGACTAAATATAAAGCATATTTGTCGTAAGAGTTTCGTTATGTTCCGGTAAAGCATTACGACTATCAAAGTAGGCTTGACATACATAAACGCTTAATATAGATTCAGAACGCCGCATGCGTATTTTTTTATCTCGTTTTGTCATTGGGGAATTTTTTATGAGTTGGAAAAATTACTGGTACGCTAATCCTAATACAACCGACAGATTTCCACCTGATAGTTTTACCACAATGTCAACAGCATCGCTTTATATCTCAAATGAAAGATTACCTATGCCTGAAAGTGCTTCTATGGCTTCTGTTGCATCGTTTTCTCCTATTATTTTCCAAGATGATATTTCCGAATATGCAAAGAAGGTCTCCAAGCTAAAAGCTAAAAAGCTTCAAACAGAGAATCTTTCAGAAGGAAAACCTCCGTCAAAAATTGCTAGAGGATCAGATGGCCGCGTTAAACGTTTATTGAAAATTGAAGCATACGATAAAGTTTCTAAGACAAAACATGATTGTTCTTGATGCATTTTAAAGGAGTTTAGCAAAAATGGATAATGGAAGAGAGCTGAAAGTCATAGATGGATCATCGAATACTTCATTAGTTAACGAGATTTGTACATTTCCAGGATTGCAAAGAGCATGGACTAAAACTACCGTAAGCGCATTTTCAGATGGAGAAACACAAATAGCTATTGAAGAAAACGTCAGAGGTGCTGACATTTTTGTAATACAGCCTATTTCTCCACCAGCCAACGATCACTTAATTCAGCTTTGTTTAATCCTCGACGCTTTAAAAAGAAGTAATTGCTGGAGGCTTACAGCCGTAATTCCTTATTACTCTTATGCAAGGCAGGACAAGAAGCTACAGCCAAGAATTCCGATTTCTGCAAAAGCAGTGGCTAATATCATTCAGTGTATGGGCGTCGATAGAATTTTAACAATGGATTTGCACAGTTCTCAGATTCAAGGATTTTTTGAAGTTCCAGTTGATAACCTTTTCGCTTCATCAATATTCTATTCTCATATGTCTGAGAACTTCGGTGATGAAAATGTCGTTATGATTTCTCCAGATGTCGGCGGAGTTGCACGAATGATTCATTACGCCAAAAAGCTTAAAACTGAGGCTGCTATTATTCATAAAACCAGGATCGCCGCCAATGTAGTTGGAGAAATGGTACTACTTGGTAATGTTTGTGGAAAAACGGCGATACTTGTTGATGATCTTGTTGATACGGCCGGCACTTTATGCAAAGCGGCAAAAGTTTTGAAAAACGCCGGCGCTAAAAAAGTAATTGCTTATGCTAGCCATGGCGTGTTTTCTGGAAACGCTTTTGATAAAATTGCTAATTCAGATTTTGACATTGTATATGTTACCGATTCTATTTGCCAAGATCTGGATAGGCCTTCGAATATAGAAATTCTTTCATGCGCAGGACTATTCGCAAAGGCGATTATCAACATTCACAATGAAACCAGCATTAGTGAGCTTTTCTAACACCAGCAAAGCGTTTTTACTTTTCACATTTGTGTTTTTTTGAATTCTTAACGATAGAGATTATCCATTAGGGGGTAAGCTGTGGCAGATAACGACATTGAGAGCATGTGGGGAGCCGGTGTAAATTATTGGCCATTCGAAAAGGGAACAACGGAAATTTGGTATCAACAGCCAGGCTTTTTCTTTGAATCCGGACGGTGGTATAGAAATGTGAAACACGAAAGGATTCTTCCCAGCAGGTTTAACCTCAAAAATACGCATATTTTGCTTGGCAAGGTAAAGGAAGTAGAGCTTGAAGAGATTTTCGTTGCGTTTCAATGCGAAAGCTGGTCTCCGAAAGGCCAGGCTAGGACTCGCATTCGTTCTTTGGGATTAGCTCACACTAGCATGAGTATTGGCGATATAATTATTGCTGATGGCGTTACACACTTGGTAGACATTCGTGGATTCATGGAATTAACAGGATAATAAGGGGAAATATTGAAATGGGCAAAGTGCAAGATGAGTTTGAGGACATGCAATCTGAAATCAATAATTTATGGGATGTATATAAAGAGGGCGATTCGGCATGCTGCAAAGAGGAAATTCAAAGACTTGATAACCAATTGATGAAAGTCTGGAGGGCCTTAAGGCACAGTTACATCAGCTATGGTCCAGATTTGAAAATAGACGATTCGAAATTCAGGGCTAGGATGCCTGTCGTAGCAGCAGTTGAGCTGATATTGGACCATCTTGATTTAAAAATAGAAAAAAGGCCGGCTGCATATGTTTTGTCAAGAAAAGATAAAGAATAATGTAAACACTTTAAATGGCTTCACTAGGAGGTAGTCATGGATTCAAAAGTCAACACTAGCACAGTCGTAACGCTTGAAATGAGCGTTAAGGAGGCAAAATGGCTAAAAGGCGTAACTCAAAATCCTATGCATAATCATGAGACTGCGTGGGATTCAGAGATGCGTAGCAGATTTTGGAATGCTCTTCCGGATTTTCATGAATGTGCTGCATCCCGTGCCATTTACCCAAACGCGCCGATAATGGATCCCGTCGAAGCGCCTTTTTAGCATACGGAGAAGCCCCATGGAAAAGAGATTTGTCAGATTTAGCGATATTCCACAGTATCGCAATGTTATTAGGAATGTGATTCGTCAGTCTCAATTTGTCGGCATGGACGAAGACGGCGAGCCGATATTGAATCCGAATGCAGAAAAACCAACTATTACCTTCAATGGCACTGTTAAGCTTCATGGAACGTGTTCGTCGTTTTGCCTATCTTACAACAATGATATTTGGTATCAATCGCGAAATCGGATTGTTACAGTTGAACATGATAATCATGGATTCGCACATTTCTGCGAAAGTAGGAAAAAGACAGTATTAAGATTATTAAATCAGGTTGCTGATACGCATAAAGACACAAAAAACATAGGCATTATTAGCATTTTTGGTGAATTTTGTGGACGTGGTATCCAAAATGGCGTTGCTGTTGCGCAATTACCACCAATGTTTATAATTTTTGCAGTTAAGCTTACTCCAAGTGATGTAGATAAGCCTGCGTATTATATTAATTCATCAGGTCTCAACAGTCCAGACGATAAGATTTATAATATTAACGATTTCGAAACATTCTCAGTCGATGTGGATTTTAACCACCCAGAATTGGCACAAGCAGAATTTGTCAAGATTGTAAATGCTATTGAAGAAAATTGTCCAGTCGGCGTTAGCCTTGGCGCTAAAGACAACACAGTCGGTGAAGGCGTCGTTTGGGTTGGATGGTACGACAATGTTCGACATGTGATGAAAACTAAGGGCGCTAAACATTCGATATCTCGAGTAAAAGTTGTCGCAGAAGTTGATGTTGCTAAGGTTAATAGCATTATGGAATTTGTGGAGTATGCGGTTACAGAAAATCGGATGGAGCAAGGGATCGAAGAAGTTTTCACTAGCACTGGCGAAGAAATTGTTATCAATAAAATGGGCGATTTCTTACGATGGGTTGTTAAAGATATTGCAAAAGAAGAAATGGACGTATTGCTTAAAAACGAGCTAACTCTTAAAGACGTAGGTCGTTCCATTTCGAATAAGGCGCGGCCGTGGTTTCAGGCATTGCTAAACAAAAACGCTGGGCTTATCTATTAATCAAGGAGCAAATCATGCCAACTGGATATACAGAAGATGTTGCAAAAGGGATTTCGTTTAATGATTTCATTATGGGATGCGCTAGGGCAATGACTCCGTGCCTCAGTATGCGTGATGAACCACACAATGCTAAAATTCCGCAAGAATTTAAACCAAACAAGTGGAATTCCGAAAAACTCAAAGAAGCAATGGTTAAACTTCAGAGATTAAAGAAGATGTCTGAGGCTGAAATTGACGAAGCGGCAAGGCTGGAACATATTGATGCTGTAGCTAAACAACAGGCCCGGCTTAAAGAAATAAAAGAGCTTCGTAAAAAATACCAAACAATGTTATCCGATGTAGAACGTTGGATTCCGCCATCAGATCGACATGAAGGTTTGAAAAGCTTCATGGTAAACCAACTTCACGATTCAATCGATGCGGATTGCGGAACTTCCTATCTCAAGTCTCCTAAGCCTTTGTCTGGACAAAAGTGGTTCGATAGACATATGAAAAAGGTGCTTTGGGACATTGACCATTATACAACAATGGATAAAGAAGAGGCTGAGCGCATTTCTTATAACAATTTGTGGATAAAAGAATTAAGGCATAGCCTAAATGATTACGATTACGACACAGATGCACACGAGAATCGTCGATAACGTAAAAATGCTGATCCATGTGCCTAAAAAAGATTCTCGTTGATTCTCGTGTCTGTTTTGTTAATCTCACGCAATATTCTCAACATTCTTACCAATGGTAAAATCACAATAGTTGTTATGTTTATATAAAAAAACAATGATTTTTCGATTATTGCGATTTTCGCTTGACATACATCTCCCAATTTCGTATTCTCTCCACAATGCATATTTAACATATTGTAATTATTTTTCAAAGGGGGATGTATGGACAAGATCGTTTATGAAGAAACATCTGTACCGTTTATGGTTAAATTGCCGACTAGTCTTCACACGAAACTAAAAATTTCAGCAATATCTAGTAGGGTGACGATGCAAAAAATGTTGGCAGAAGCACTTGCGGTATACCTCAAGGCTGCCGAAGAAGTTGCGGAAAAAGATGCGGCTGAGGAACGGTTATTGGAGGAAAAATAATAAATGCTTATACCTGATATTAAAGAAATTCTTTCTATTCGAAAGATGAATTTGCTTCTCGGAACCAATTATTGAGGGAAAAATGTCTGAAATAAAAACAATCGATATTCAAGATGTAAGATTTGAAAAAGCTTATTATACTCGAACAGAATCGCAAAGTCCTGCCAAAGTTCAGGAATATGCTAATTCTATCGAAGAAGGTGGCTTCCCACCGATTCTCTTAAATCAAGACAACATTCTATTAGATGGATGGCACAGGTGGAAAGCATATCTAGAGAAAAAATTGGAAACAATTGATGTTGAATATCTCAATACGAGCGAATTTGTATTCGATGGAAAGGCTGATTTATTTGCAATTAAAAGAAAAGCCGCAAGATCGAATTTCAGACATGGCCATCCACAAACTGAAAAGGAGCTGAAAAAACTTATCCGGGATGAATACCGAGCCAAGCTGGATACACTGGATCAAAAAGGACGTGCTGAGCTAAAACGGGAAATGGCAGAAGATTATAGTCGATCAGAACGTCATGTTCGAGAAATGACCAGCCGGATCGACAAAGATCTAAAAGCAGAGCTCAGAGAAACCGCATTTAACATGTGGATGGGGTGTTATTCACAACAGGAAATTGCCGATGAGGTGGGGTATGGACAACCGGCCATTGCTGAGTTCACGAATTTACTACAATCTATCAAAAACGGAACCGGTGCCGAAAATGATAACTTGTCGGAAAACCCCCAACTCACCGAAATGGAATTTGACGAGGAAAAAGAAGACAATTCTAACAGTCTTGGTGTTTATAAAATCGACAAGCGGTTGATGATCAAAGCAACACATATGGATGAATATTTCAAACCGCCTATTTACAATATCTGGAAACAACAAACTAAAACGGAAGGAATTACACATTTCGGCAATTCTGAAATCACCTTCTTAGATAATCTTCTTTATTTTTACACTAAGCCATTTGACGTGGTGATTGATCCATTCGCTGGAAGCGGATCAACAATCGATTTATGCAAAGCAAGGATGCGGCGGTATTTGGTTTCTGATAGAAAGCCAGTCGATATAAGAGATGATATCAGGGAATATGATATTAATGACGGAGTTATTTCACCTCCGATATGGAAAGATGTTGGTCTAGTTTACCTAGATCCACCATATTGGAAACAGGCTGAAGGTGAATATTCTGACGATCCAACAGACCTTGCGAATATGACTCTTGAAGATTTTAACAAAAAACTTTCAAGCGTTATTAAAAAATACGCAGAGAAGATAAAACGTGCACGGTCTATGGCATACATAGCATTAATCATACAACCAACACAATGGAAAGCTGACAATAAGCAATTCACTGATCATGTCGGAGACATGCTCAGCGCTGTCAATCTTCCCGTAAACATGCGATATTCCGTTCCTTATGAATCGCAACAATATACTCCACAAATGGTTAATTGGGCCAAAGAAAATAAAACATGTTTAGTTCTCACTAGGGAGATTATCGTGTGGGAGGTTAAATGACAAGACCATTTAATCAAATCATTAACTGTCCACATTGTAATGAGGAAATAACAGCAGAACCTGCATTCGGTCGGTGGATACGAAACAATCCAGAACTCGATTCATATGATGGGTATTGTGTTATTGATCAGGATTATTGGGTGCATGAATTTAGGACGTATAGAGGCAAAGATTTTCAGCTGATTATGATGGTAGAAATAAAAACTTTTCGTGCTATGCCAACATTGGCGCAAAAAGATACCCTACACGTAATAGATCAAATAACAAGAAATCGCAGAAACGGTAAGATTAAACAAGCAGGCAATTCGATCCAAAAGGTATATTCATATGCATCAGAAAAAGAAGTCTACATTAGATCATATGGTGCACACTTATTAACCTTTTCTCATTCTGGGCCGGATGACTCAGATTGGATAAAGTGGAATCAACGAATAGTGAGTGAAGATATTCTTACTAAAATATTGAGATTCGACTTAGATCCGGATACGTTAAAAAAAATTGATTTGCGTTACCACCATATTTACAGGATAGACAGACAACCTACTTTATTCCCTATGAACAATGAGCCAATAGAAAAAGAAAAGGCAGGTATTAAAGCATGATGCGTAATCCAATAATTGAACAGTTGCTAAATAATTTTCAGAAAAATGTTGTAACATCGAATCCGGTTAAAATATTTTCATCTAACGGTAAATATTTATTTATTGAATTTCAACCGATAGGTCTCGATATCTCAAGCATACAGAGAGATATGTATGAAAAATTAACAAATGATAAAGCTTTTATAGCAATTGTAGTAAC
>Ga0222658_1001538_pt1 | contig 10068 bp, 7 predicted proteins | sample AntAcemetagen476_FD_179830 | JGI IMG/M metagenome (GOLD analysis project Ga0222658, IMG submission 179830) | Saline water microbial communities from Ace Lake, Antarctica - #476 | ecosystem: Environmental > Aquatic > Non-marine Saline and Alkaline > Saline | place: Antarctica: Ace Lake | collected... | reverse complement strand
AGAATTTGTTACTATTATTGGTCGTTCGGGTTCAGGAAAATCAACCCTACTTCATCTAGTTGGATGCCTAGACATACCAACAGATGGACATGTTTTTCTAAGTCAACACGATATTTCTACATTGACGGAAAATGAACTTGCTCAAATTCGTGGACGTAAAATTGGTTTTGTCTTTCAACAATTCAATATTATGCAAAACCTAACTGCCCTAGAAAACGTAATGCTGCCAATGGCTTTCTTGAACACTCCCTATCTCGAGAGACAAAAAAGAGCTAAAGTGCTTCTTTCTATAGTGGGCTTAGAGGACAGAGTAACTCACAGGCCAGCAGAAATGTCAGGAGGAGAACAGCAAAGAGTTGCTATTGCAAGATCTCTAGCCAATGATCCAGATGTTGTTTTGGCAGATGAACCAACGGGGAACCTAGACTCTATGACAGGAGATAAAATTATGAAAGTCTTTAAAGATCTTCACGAAAAAGAAAAAAAGACAATTATTGTTATTACCCATGACGAAGACGTTGCGGCTTACGGAGAAAGAACTGTTAGCCTAAAAGACGGTCTTGTTATTTAGATTAAATTAATGAAAAAAGATTTCTTCAAAATTGCTATCAGAAACCTAAAAAGTCGCTCGCTTAGAAGCTGGCTTACTATTTTTGGGTTTGTCATTGGAGTGTTTATGATTATTTCTCTTCTTTCTTTGTCAGAGGGAATGAAACAAGTAGTAATGAATCAAATGAAAATGATGGGGTCTGATACGGTTATGATAACACCAGGGGACTCAGACAATTTAATGAATACGATGATTGGTAACATGAAAATTTCAGAAGAAAATATTAAAACAATAGAAAAAACTAGCGGCGTAGAAAAGGTTATCGCGTATAACTGGAAAGGAGAAACAATGAGATATGATGGAGATAAAAAAACTATTATCTTTTATGGACTTCCAATGGATATCGAAAGCTTGTTTTATCTTGAGACAAAATTTGGAATTAAAGTAGCCCAAGGACGCTTTCCAGAAAAAAATAAACGAGAACTTTTGGTCGGACCAGTAGTAGTTAAAGAAGTTTTTCCAGGTATTAAAATCGGTGACGAAGCATATATTGCAGGAAATAAATTCAAAGTCGTTGGTATAGCACGAGCAGTCGGAAATAAACAAGACGATAGTATGGTTGCTCTTGATCTTGATTTGTTTAGGCAGATCACGGGAGAAAGAAAAGACGCTCCAATGGTTGTTGCTATTATAGAAGATGGCTATGATCAAAAAATTGTGTCTGACAGAATCAAGACTAACTTAGAAGAAACTGGAATGCGTCAAAGAGGCAGTGATTCTCCGTCATTCAGTGTCATCAATAGTGAAAAAGCGATGGAGACAGCAGGAAATGTTCTCGGAACAATTCAAGGAGTTGTTTTCGCAATTGCTGGTTTTGCTATCTTAATTGGTGCTATTGGCATTATGAATACTATGTACACTTCCGTTAGAGAGAGAACTAAAGAAATTGGTATTATGAAAGCCGTTGGAGCCAAAACGACTGATATCTCTCAAATCTTTCTTATTGAAGCTGGCATAATGGGATTGATTGGTGGCGTTGGGGGTATGATCTTGGGAGTTGGCGCAGCCAAACTTTCTGCTCTAGCCCTAAACTCTTATGGATCATTAGCAATCGAAGCATACGTATCTCCAAGTATGATTATTTATACTATAATTTTTGCAATTGCCGTTGGCATGGTCTCGGGCTATTTGCCGGCAAGAAAAGCTGCCAGACTAAGTCCTGTTGATGCCTTGAGGTACGAGTAAAGTTCTCTCATTTAACAACCCTTCGCTATGGTCGAGGACCTTGAAGAAGATTATAAAGAAACAATGAATCGCAATGATTGCTTTGCGGTTTTTTCTGTTAAAAGGTTGACAAATTAATGTTTTTATAATAGAATATCTGCAAGGAGGCTAAAATGACAAAATATAATTTTGCCAGAATGGCTGAAGAGTCTGGTGTTCCAGAAGAAGTGCTCAGGAGACACATTCCTGATTACGAAGAAGGCGACCTTGTCAGTCTAAGTAGGGCTATAAGAGACACTTGTCAAATTACCACAGAGTGCCTTGCCGAGTTAATTAAGAAAGTACTTCTTCTCGCAGACAAAAAACAAGAAACCGTTAAAACTGCAGACGAAGCCAGTAAGCTTTTTTTCTTACTCCCTGCGGAAGACCTTTTTACTGACCTTCCTGGTGAACTCTTAAAAGCATATTCTCATCTTGTTCCAAAAATCTTAGGAACATGGTTAGGAAAATGCACAAGCCTCACCGAGCTCAAGGCACTGCATAAAACAATGCGTGCTCTTGGCGAAGACTATTGCCACTTCAAAGTTCTTGTTCTAAATAAATGGCAAGAAGTTTTTGAGGAATCTCTCGAAAAAGCCGATACAGCCGAGAAGATCACCAAGATCATCCAAGACGCTCCTCCAGAAGGGAATGGTACCGCTACGGCAATTGAGAAGCTATCACAATTTTACCGAATCGAAACAACAGAAGCCTGAAGAGGCTAACCCCAACAAAGTGTTGGGGCTTTTTTTGTCCCTTTTTTGTGCTAAAATAATTGAGTATTAAATACACGTTATTTTGTTGTTTATGAGATAGAAGAGCCTCTTCGGCAAACCAGAAAAGATTTGGCTCTATAATAAGAATATGACTAAGTTTAAAACTACAATCGGCATGGAGGTGCACGTTGAACTCAAAACAAAAACCAAGATGTTTTGTGATTGCAAAAATGATCCTGATGAAAAAAAACCAAACACAAATATCTGCCCGGTTTGCCTAGCTCACCCAGGCACCCTACCAACCATAAATAAAAACGCTATTTTGAAAGTTTTGAAAGTCGGTCTTGCTTTGGGATGTGAGATTGCTAAGTATTCATATTTTGATAGAAAAAATTATTTCTATCCAGACCTACCCAAAGGTTATCAGATTTCTCAATACAAAGATCCTCTTTGCGGTCCAGGCAAGCTCAGTGTCGAAGGAAAGGATATCGGGATCACAAGGATTCATCTAGAGGAAGATACTGGTAAGCTCTCTCACCCAAAGGGAACCAACGATAGTTTAGTGGATTTTAATCGCGCTGGTCGCCCCCTTATGGAGTTGGTCAGTGAGCCCGATATTGAAACAGGCAAAGAAGCTAAAGCATTTTGTGAAGAACTACAACTTATCTTACGTTACCTGGGAGTAGCTTTAGCCAATATGGAAAAAGGCGAGATGCGTTGTGAGGTTAACGTTAGTATTTCGGACACCGACAAATTGGGAACAAAAGTAGAAATAAAAAACCTTAATTCCTTTAAGGCGGTTGAACGGTCAATCAATTATGAAATTAAACGTCAAGCAAAACTCCTAAATAAGGGGGATAAGGTTATCCAAGAAACTCGCGGTTGGGACGAAAACAAACAAAAAACTGTTTCGCAAAGAGAAAAAGAGGAAGCCCATGATTATCGTTACTTCCCAGAACCTGACCTGCCTCCGTTTGATATTATTCACGAAGACAACCCCGACGACCTGAAAAGGATTCAAGAGGGAGGAATTTATTTGTCAGACATTAAAAAAACTATGCCAGAACTTCCAAATAAAAAAAGAGAGAGACTGGCCAAAGAATATGATCTCTCTAAAGAACAAGTTCAAGTGCTTTCCAAAAATAAGGACTTAGGAGAATATTTTGAAAAGGTCGCTTCCGAGCTTCAAGAATGGGTCAAGGCCGAAGAAGGCAAGAGCGAGGTTGAAGCGCCCGACAAGAAAAAACTTTATAAACTAGCCGCTAACTACCTCATCACCGAACTCCAAAAGCTTACCAATAAATCAGAAGATGAGGAGGCTATTGAAAAGATAACAGCAGAGAATTTTGCTGAGCTTATGAAAATGACTTACAAGGGAGAAATCAATTCTTCCGCAACTCAGGTAATTATGGCCGATATGTATTCAAATATTTACGAGACAAGAGACCCTTCAGAAATTGTTGAGAAGAGGGGACTGACGCAAATGAGTGACTCCTCAGAGCTAGAAGGTGTTGTTGAAAAAATTATAAAAGACAATCCTAAGGTAGTTAGTGATTACGAAAAAGGGCAATCAAATGCTGTTCAATTCTTTATTGGGCAAGTCATGAAAGAGACGAAAGGTCAAGCAAATCCACAAATGGTTCAAAAAATTCTTTTTGAAAAATTATCTTAATTATGCAACACAAAACCTGGGTAGAAATTGATTTAAAGCAAATTGAGCAAAACCTTTTGCAAATAAATTCTTTACTTAGCGAGAAAACGCAGCTAATGACTGTGGTAAAATCCAATGCCTATGGACATGGATTAATCGAAGTGGCTAAAGTTGCAAAAAAATCTGGTGCCAAATGGCTCGGTGTTGACAACCTGAATGAAGCCTTAGCAATCAAGAATACCGATATTGATCTTCCTGTTCTAATTTTAGGCCATATCGTTGAAGCTAGACTTCATGAGGCAGCTGAAAATGACTTTAGTTTTGTAGCTTACAATAAAAGCACTATTGATGCCTTGGGTGGTCTTGACGTTCCAGTAAAAATTCATCTTAAGATTGAGACAGGCACAATGAGGCAAGGTCTCTTTATAAAAGACCTTCCAGACGTCCTAGAAACCATAAAGAAGCATCAAAATATTAAACTTGAAGGTATTTACACTCATTTTGCTGATATCGAAGACACGACTGATCACAGCTTTGCCATGGAACAGCTTAGTAAATTTAAACAGGCGCTTGAGATGGTAAAAAAAGAGGGGATTGAACCGCTGGCCCACACTGCCTGTAGTGCAGCTATTATTCTTTATCCAGAGACCCATTTTGACCTAGTTAGGTTGGGATTAAGTATGTACGGCTATTGGCCTTCACCTCAGACAATTGTCTCGGCAAAAAACGCGGAGAAAAGTATTGAGTTGTTTCCAGCACTGAGTTGGAAAACACGAATTGCCCAAATAAAAGAAATAGAGGCAGGCACACCGATTGGTTATGGCCAAACAGAGAAAGCCGAAGCCAGCACACGAATAGCCGTTATCCCTGTTGGCTATTGGGATGGATATGATAGGGGACTATCGGGAATTGGGCGTGTTTTGATTGGTGGCAAAAGATGTAAGGTGGTTGGTAGGGTTTGCATGAATATGTGCATGGTAGATGTCGGACACGTTGAAGACCTAAAGATTGATGATGAGGTTGTTTTGATTGGCAAGCAAGGAAACGAAGAAATAACAATTGAAGAAATGGCTCAAAAATTAGGAACTATTAATTATGAAATTATATCTCGGATTAACCCGTTAATACCGAGAATTTACATGTAAGAAATTAATCTCTTGCGTGTCTTTAAATAGTGCATTTAAGTTAATTTGAGAATGGGATGTTGGGGTGAATAATAAAATTACTCACTACTAATCACTCATTACTCGTTGCTAAAACTATGTGGTCGTTAATATTGATAATTATCATTTTACCAGTTGTATTTGTTGCCTTCTTTTACAATAAGTTTGTTAAGCTTAGAGTGCGGGCAAATGAGGCTTGGTCAGACATCAAGGTTCAACTAAAGAGAAGGTATGACTTAATACCTAATTTAATAGAAACTGTCAAGGGTTACGCAAAGCAAGAAAAAGAAGTTTTGGAAAATGTTACCAAGGCTAGAACGGCTGCCATGAGCGCTAAAGGAACAAAAAATACGCTTGAAAAAGAGAATGCTCTCTCTGGCACCCTAAAAACACTCTTTGCGGTATCTGAGAATTATCCAGACCTAAAATCAAGTACTAATTTCTTAGAACTTCAAAGAGAATTATCAGATACAGAAAACAAGGTTCAAGCATCGAGAAGATTCTACAATGCTAATGTTCGAGACTTAAACATCGCTGTTCAGACCTTTCCATCTAATATTATCGCTAACATCTTTAAGTTCGAGAAGAAAGAATTATTTGAATTAGCAGACGAAAAAGAAGCCGAAAATCCAAAAGTGAAATTTTAAGTTAATTAAGTAAATTACGCCTATGACGCTTTATACACATAAAGCTTCAAATATGCGCAAAACATTTTTATTGATGTTTGTTTTTTTGTTGCTAATTATCAGTGTTGGTTATATTTTCAGTTTGGTATATGAGAATCCGGGCATTCTTTATTTCGCAGCTATTTTTAGTATAATCACAGCTTTTTCAAGCTATTGGTGGTCAGATAAGATTGTCACTAAACTAGCTCACGCGAAAGAAGTTAAGTTTGAAGAGAATAAAGAGCTTTATAGGATTCTTGAAAATCTATCGATCGCTGCAGGGCTTCCCATGCCCAAACTCTATCTGATCAATGAAGCTCAACCCAATGCCTTCGCAACAGGAAGAAATGAAAAACGTGCAGTTGTTGCGGTTACCACAGGTCTACTTGAAAAGTTAGACAGATCAGAGCTTGAAGGAGTCTTGGCGCATGAACTTTCACACATTGGCAATAAAGATATGCTTGTTATGACAATTGCTGTGGTTTTAGCCGGCACAATCGCTCTAGCCTCAGACATATTCTTAAGAAGTCGTATTTACGGAAGCAAAAGACGATCCTCAAATAATAACTCTCAAGCTCAAGGTATTATGATGATTATCGCGATAGCTGCAGCAATACTAGCGCCGATTGCGGCAATGATGATTAAGATGGCTGTTTCAAGAAAGAGAGAGTACTTGGCTGATGCAACCGGCGCACTTATTACTCGCTATCCTGAGGGATTGGCTAAAGCGCTTGAAAAAATCTCGGCCGATCCAAGTCCAATGAGAAGCGCCAAAAATGCAACCGCACATCTTTACATTTCAAGTCCGCTCAGGGCCAAACAAAAGAGGGGAATATTATCGAAAATGTTTTCTACTCATCCGCCTATCGAAGAAAGAATTGCCCTGCTTAGAAATCAAAAAGTGTAATAAGAACCTCAGGATTACCTGAGAACCTTGATTAGAATCTATAAGAACCTCAGGATCACCTGAGAACCTTGATTAGAATCTATAAGAACCTCAGGATTACCTGAGAACCTTGAAAGAATAATAAGAACCTCAGGATTACCTGAGAACCTTGATTAACATATATGAAATTTTTTAAGAAAAAAGAGGCCGGACCAGGAGCAAATGCTGCTCCGGAAATTGAACGGGAAGCATCTGAGCTCACTCCAGAAATGGAAACTCACTTCAATACGCTTTTAGCTGAAGCATCAGCAAATCATCTTTATTTCAAAGATAATGTTTCTTGGGAGAAATTTAGAGAAAACTGGGAGGACATAGATAACGTTTTCGGCAAGAAAAATATACTAGAAGGCAGACAGGCTTGGTTTGAGATGAAAAAGGAGGGTAAGGTGCTTGTTGAATATTTAACAAATAGAATTCGTGAAAGACTCCAAAACGGAGAAAGCGTCTACGAATACATAAGGCTATGCGTCAGCGTCGTTGGTACTGAAGATTACAATTTTTTTGCTGAAATTCTTGGGCATGAAACTGTTTGGAATAACTGCGACTCTAGTACTGCCGGTAGGACGCTGGAATATTTAGCTGACTCGGGCAACCCAGAGGCAACTAGCTTTGTTGTTGAATATATAAAACATATTTTGTCAGACGAATATACCCGTTCAGAATTCCGCTCAAGCGACCTATCTAGATCAGTATGCACACTAGCAACTCTTAGTGAAGAAGACGAAACCAAAAAAACGCTTTTAAAAATTGCTGAAGAAAGTGAAACTTTTAGTGGATGGCTTGAAACACATAAAATACTTAGTGGTCCATTCTACACATCTAGTAAGCCTACAGAACAGTACGTGACCGAAGAGTTTAATTTGGAAGTGGAGCAGGCACGTCTGGCCCAACTTGAAAAAGAGTTTGCAGAATTTGCAGAAAATCCGCCCGAAGAAAACCCATATGAACATTCAAGCATTGATGGAAGCCCCAGCTTCCACACTTCGCCTTTTGTGCCCTTAGAATCTGAACGGCTTGAGTCCGCCGAAGCTTCTGTTGACCTTGAAGCTAGCGCTAAACAATGGGAGGAAGAAAAATTGATCAATTTTTTTGGACGCTTTAAGTCAAAGGTTGAGGATCCGACTAGTTTAACGGATGAAAATTATCCGGCTAACCTTGCAAGGGCAGTTGGAAAAATTGACTCCGTAGACCCTGAAGCCTATCTTGATATTTTGGATGGTGTTACTGAAAAAACTGAAAACGACAAAGAAGAAGAAAGGTCAGTAGAATTGAATACGCCTGAACAAGCTTACAAGGTTACGGCTGCAGGCTTTGCGCGCGCTTTATCGTTGGGCATATTGGAAAATCGCCTCGATGAGGCGATTACAGAACTAGACCAAATTAAAGACTTGCTTGGCAGAAGTGCCGAACAACTAGATGATTCAACACAGATCAGTTTTTCTGTTTTTCTAGCAGATCAGCTGGGCCAGCTTCAGTCTTACTTGCAGACTCAAAAAGATTATCCCCTTGACACTACTCTTCCCAGAAGTGCTGAATCATTTATGATGTATCACGCAGGCTTCGATCGTGCCCGAGAAATCCCTGACTTTAGACAACTTTTGGCTGAAAAAATTCGATGGTATTTGGCACATGACTTAGCGAATAATATTGCAACCATTAAGCTTGAATCGCGCCAATTGCCGCCTAATGTAAGTGGACTCACAGAAGAACGGTTGATAGCTATTGGCGGACCATCTTTTCACAGGCTCCATGAAATAGTCGCTGAATACGCGCCAAAATTAGAGCTATATAAAAACGTAGAGAAAAACGATGTGCCATTCTATTGGGAAGCGCACGATGCGCTGCTCACAGATCTGGAATCTAAAAGAAATGTTGTTTTTGGTAGGGACGGTCGCTATTTCTTTACCGCTTTAAAAGCATCTGATTTTGGTCACGGCGAATCAGAAAATCGTTATGTCGTTATCACAAGGCCCATGAAGGAACACTATGAGCACTCTGAAAAGTATCTAGTGGCACAATATTTGGCACAGAATGGTGTTGCTCTAGATTTTAATTTTATTGACACTGGCTATGCTGGAACAATTCCAGAGTTTGCTATCCAGTGCTTATCTAGTGCTACGGGTGTTGAAATGTCCGCTGCCGAGGTTGATGATAGGATAAAGCTGCTTGAATCAAAAAAAAATACCAGAACTCAAATAATAAGAAAAGGTTACGATAGAGAGGGTAGCGTGGGCACAGTAGAAAGACGACCCCATGCTTACGATAGTCCAACTTATTTAAGGGTTGTGGGTGAAGGTAATAGGCTTGAGCCAGAAAAAAAACCAAAACCAGTTTCTGCTCAATTGGGTGCCTGGGTAACAGAGCACGTCTCGCTACGTAATTTTGCCCCACGTCTTGACGCAGAAAAACGCCAAGATTACTTAAAAAGCAATCCTCTTGAAGGCTATACGTTTGTTCAGGACATGAAAGGCTCAGGCTCTGTTATTAGCACTCATCCGATGGAATTATGGGAACATGAAAGGGAAGGTAAGAAGATCTTGGTGAAGGGTGGCCCGGAACATACTTTGAGAGCTGATTTTGTCGGCTCTGAAATCTTTAATAAGCTCGATGTAACGGCCCCAAAAGCTGAGCTAATCACTATCGAAGATAAGTTAAAATTAAAGATGCAGTACCTCGAAGATTATAAGCCGGGTGGCGTAGAGTTGTCAGAAAAAAACCGTAGTGCTCACTCTATTCAGAAAGGCCTGCTTATTGATGCTCTTTTGAGTCAATATGATCGCACGCCTTGGAATCTAATGTTTAGAGAGCAGGGACGTTGGAATGATGACGTAGCCTTTATAGATCATGGTGCGGGCCTGACTTCTCGTGCTAGAGGTGGTCACAAGGGTTTTTCGGATAATTTTACCATTCAGGAACTCGAATTTATTTTGTCCAATCCACAATTTGAAGGAAAACCAGTCAATGCAGCCTATCATAATTTTATTGAGGTCAAGGATGGACAATTAGTCGTTCACGACAAAAACCTTCTCCGAAAAATCTTAGAACCATTCAAGGAAAATCTAACCGATGATTATATCGATATAATTATTGGCAGAGCGGGCTATTTAAGAGGCG
>Ga0222658_1001526_pt1 | contig 10100 bp, 14 predicted proteins | sample AntAcemetagen476_FD_179830 | JGI IMG/M metagenome (GOLD analysis project Ga0222658, IMG submission 179830) | Saline water microbial communities from Ace Lake, Antarctica - #476 | ecosystem: Environmental > Aquatic > Non-marine Saline and Alkaline > Saline | place: Antarctica: Ace Lake... | reverse complement strand
TAGGGAACGAATTTGAGCTAGCATCTGATAGTATTAAAGAGATTCTTAGTTATTACACTCTTGCTAATGCAAATTTAGAATTAAATTGTAAAGATAGTGTGTTATCTACAAAATTTGCTAAAAGTGAAAATGAAATTCAATTAAATTTTAAACTATCTGATAAAGTTGAAGATTTTTCTGTTAAACTAAACAATACTTTTATAGATTGTCTTTCATTAGCAAATGATAAAGTTACATTATCTACAAAAAATAGTGCTCCTATCTTTGTTAAAATAGAATCAGATATATGTAAGTTTAATTATGTAATAAATGCAGTAACTTTTGGAAATGAATAATTTAATTTTTATATTAAAACATATAAAGGAGTTTGTTTTATGCTAACTAAGCTCGAAGAATTAGTGTGGACAGAAAAATATCGCCCACAAAATTTTGATGAATTAATACTAGAAAACAAGAATACTATTTTAAAGTATATAGAACAACCTCAATCTCTACCCTCATTTATATTTTATTCGAGCAGCCCAGGAACTGGAAAAACTAGTTGTGCTAAAATTATGGCTAAAAAATTAAATAGTGATTTATTAATTATCAATTCTAGTGAGGAAAGAGGAATTGATGTCATCAGAGAAAAAATTAAACATTTTGTTATTTCAATGTCTACTAATGAAATAAAAAGATGTGTGTTCTGTGATGAAGGAGACAGTTTAACCCGACAAGCAGCAGATAGCCTCAGGAATCTTATGGAAACATATAGTAGTAATAGTTTCTTTATTTTTTCAGTAAATGATATTTCTAAAATTATTGAACCTATTAGAAGTAGATGTACAATTGTTAATTTTGAAAAACCAAGTAAAGAAGAAATAATTGATAAAATAATAGATATTTGTTTAAAAGAAAATATTACTATTTCACATGAAGAGATAGACCAATTAATTGAATTATATTATCCTGATATTCGTTCTATGATTAAAATTTTACAAAAAGCTAAAATTGAAGGGAAGTTTTCTTTAGATTCAAAAGATGATTATGATTTATTTTTAGAGAAAGTAAAATTGAAAGACAGGGATTTTGTTTATGATAAAGTATATTCTAAAACATTTAATATAATGGGGTTTAATCGTTGGTTATTTAAACATCTTTGGGAAACTCAAGATAAATACTCATATGAAACACTAGGTAAAATAAGTTTATTATTAGCAGATACCGAGAAAAGTTGGAATTTATCAGCAAATTTAGAAGTAGTGTTTTTAGCTAACATTATACAAATCAGCTACTTATTATAAAATAAGAAAAATAAAGCTTTGAGAGATTCGTTTTTTGTGCTATAATGTATGTATGAATAAAAATAAAACAAACAAGAGGTTGCGTAGATGAGAGTTACTTCGAATGCTAATCGAGAGGTTGCAGGTTCGAATCCTGTCAGTCTACTTGTAGACTGTAGCTCAACTGGCAGAGCACTAAAATCTCTCTCATCGTTTGTTCTCCTCTTTATAATAAAGAGTATAAAAAAGAGTGGCGTAGAATAGAGATACTTCGGTCTAGAAAAAACTCTATTCATTTGTTCCCTCTTTGTAAAAAATTGGGTGGCGTAGTAAAGAGATACTTCGTTAAAGAAAATGACCCAGCAGGTATTATAGCCTGCAAAAAAATCTCTTTATGAATGTTCCCCCATTAACATATAATGATATTAACAGGGTGACGTAGAGTTGAGATACTTCGTTTATATGAAAACAAAAAAATCTCAGCTCGCCTGTTTCCCCTAAATTAAAAAGGAGTTGAAAAATGGCTAAATTTAACACCGCTACTAAAAAAATTAATGTAACTACTAATTATGAAGGAGCAGAAGCTTATAAACTTTCTCCTGAATTAGAGTTATACAGTGCTGTATGCACTACAATATTAAATAATAATTTCTATGAAAAAGATGAAGATAGGCTTAATAGGTTAGTTAAACTTATTAAACAATGTAGCCCTGACTTTGTTGCAAAATTAGCTATTTATGCTAGAGAGAAAATGTATTTAAGAAGTGTTCCTGTATTGTTAGCAATAGAGTTAGCTAAAATACATAAAGGAGATAGTTTAGTATCTAAAATGGTAAATAGAATAGTGCAACGCCCTGACGAGATAACAGAATTATTAGCTTGTTATCAAAAAGGAAGAAAAGATACTAAAAAATTAAATAAGTTAAATAAACAAATACAAAAAGGTATAAGAACAATATTTGAAAGTGGTAAGTTTGATGAGTACCAATATGCTAAGTGGGGCGGGAGAATTTAGTGAGAAGTAATAAAGTGTTAATCTCTCAAAAAGATTTAAAAGAATTATATTTTGATAAAAAATTATCTTATAAACAAATAGCAGATTTATATAATTGCACTAAACAAACTGTTTGTAATAGATTTAAAGAATGTAATTTGAAAGCTAGAACATATAGTGAGTCGCTTCTAGGTAGAAGTATTTTATGGAAAGATAAAATAAGAATATCTAACACTGGGAAGAAAAGGCCTGGTATTGGTGGAGCTAAAAAAGGTATTATTCCTTGGAACAAAAATAAAAGAAAAGCAACACATAATGCATTAAAAAATACAGGGATGCAAAAACAAAATCATTGGAATTGGAAAGGTGGGATTAGCGATTTATGTATTAGAATTAGACAGTTAAGTCAATATAAATTGTGGAGAGAACAAATATTTGAAAAAAACGATTATACTTGTCAAGAATGTTTTCATAGGGGTGGAGATTTAGAAGCTCATCACAAGAAAGAATTTAATATTATATTAGAAGGATTTCTTAATAAATACAATCAATTTTCACCTATAGAAGATAAAGAAACTTTATTGAGATTATCTATCACTTATCCACCATTTTGGGATGTAGATAATGGAATTACTTTATGTGAAGAATGCCACAAAATAAAAAGGAGGATTAAATGAAAAAAGAAATCACTTTAAGAGATGCATTGTTTTTAACTCACCCTAAACCTCAAAATGACGAGCAAAAAGAATTGTTCAAAAAAATAGCTGAAAATACTTTAGAAGTACCTTATACTTGGGAAGTGGAGTTATCTAAATTAGGACAAGATAATTATGAGACAGAAGAAGCTAAAACTCAAGCTTTTACAAAAAAGTGGGAAGAGTTAATTGACAGTAAGAAAATAGGTTATATGGCATTGCTTAGAAATTTAAGAAATATTTTAGAAGCACATGTTTCTAGAGAGCATGTGACAAAAGTAACAGACTATTTAAGTAATCCTGTAGCTGTTAAGAAATCTAAACAATTACCTTTTAGATTTTTTAGTGCTTATTTAAGTTTAGAGAGTGTAGCATCTACTAGAAAAAATCAAGTATTGAAAGCTTTAGAAGATGCAGTAAAAATAAGTATTGATAATGTAGTTGGAATGGATTGTGACGTGCTTATTGCAAGTGATGTATCTGCTTCTATGGAAAGTACTATATCTGGTAAATCTCAAGTTCAATTTTATGATATAGGGTTATTGTTAGGACAACTATTAGCTTTAAAAGCACCTAACAACATACTTGGATTTTTTGGAGACACTTGGAAAGCTGTTAACATAGCTCCTAATAACCCCTTACACAATACTTTACAACTTCATGAGAGAGAAGGAGAAGTAGGATATTCTACTAACGGTTACAAAGTGATAGAGTGGTTAATTGAAAATAATGTAAAAATGGATAAAGTATTCATATTTACTGATTGTCAAATGTGGGATAGTGAATATGGGTATGGTGGTAACACACAAGATTTTAGTAAATATTGGAACAATTATAAAAAGATTGCTCCTAATGCTAAACTTTATTTATTTGACGTGTCTGGATATGGTAACACTCCTATAGATGTAAGACAGGGTGAAGTACATTTGATTGCAGGATGGAGTGATAAAGTGTTTGATATGTTAGAAGCAATTGAGCAAGGTGAAACTGCTGTTAAAGTTATTAACCAAATAGAAATTTAAGGAGAATATTATGGTAATATTAATGTTCAGATTTTTGATGATATTATTGTGTATAGGGATTATAGCATACTTTTTATTTAAAAAATGTAGGAAAATAGATTTAACAGAAAACTTAAAGATGGCAAAGGAAGAAGCTGTAATCAAATTGGAAGCCATCTTATACGAGGCTAAAACTAGCCCTACAATAGATAAGGATAAGTTAAAGGCTGCAAGAAAAATTATTAACAATTTGTTAAAGGAGAGCCAAAATGGGTAAAGAGATTAAGCTTGGGATTTGTGCCATTGTTGCTATAATAGCAATATTTGTCACTGCCAAAACATTAGGTATAGTAAAAGTGGAAGGAAGTGAAGCAGTAGTAAGGCAGCATTTAATTAGAGGTGTTGTTGATGAAGTACAGTTATCAGGTACACACTTTTATTTTGGGTGGCTTTGGGATGTTTATAAGTATGATATAGGAACTCAAAAATGTACATTTGATGATGTCAGAGTTAATAAAGATGCAGAAGCTCCAAGAATTATAGTTGATTGTGGAGAAGGTGGTGGTCAAAAAGCTTGGGTTGCTATGTCTATTAACTATAGAGTAGGTTGGGAGCAAGATGAAAATGGAGCACCAAAGTTTAGCCCTAACAAATTAGTTTTACTTCACAAAGATGGTATAGGTAAAACTTATGAATCAGTAATTGTAAAAAGAACAGTAATAGACGTTATTAACAAGATAGCTAGACCTAATAAAGCGTTAGATATTTATTCAGGTCAAGGATTTGTTGATTTTAAAGACAAAGTAGATATTGAGTTGAAAAATCATCCAGTCTTTAAAGATAGAGGAATTTATGTAGAGAACACTATTATCTATAAAGTTTATCTTGATGTTGAATATGAAACTGAAATAGGTAAGAAAGTTTTAGCTATTCAGCAAACACTAAGAAAAGTAGAAGAAACTAAGGCAGCTGAAGAAGAAGCACGTAGAGCATTTGCAGAAGCTCAAGCTAGTGTTGAAAAGCGTAGACAAGAAGCGGAATCTAAAAAGATTGAGCAAATTAAAGATGCTGAAGCACAAAAAGCAAAAGAAGTATTGAAAGCAGAAGCTGTAAAGCAAAAAAGAATACTTGAAGCTGAAGGTAAGAGAGATGCTGATATTGCTGAAGCTGTAGGTATTATAGCAAAAGGTAGAGCAGAAGCTGAGAGAGCACAGTTACTACGTGAAGCTATGTATAGTGGCGAAGCAGGAAAACGTAGAGCAGAAGTAGAGATAGCTGAAAAACAGGCAGAAAAATTGCATGGTATGTTAGATAATGTCAAAGTTATTAGTGATAAAACTCTGAATGTAATTATTGAAGGAACATTACCAAATATCTCCGTAGGCAGTAATTAAGAGACTGTCACATTATTATTCTCATATTGAGACTAGAGCACTTTAAACTCTAGTCTCAATCTTAATAAACCAAACTATGAATTTATTTACATTTCTAGACCAGATATATCAGAAGAAAAAAGATTCAGTTGTAACTGATATGTCAACAAACATTGTATTAACCAAATGGCTTAGTTTTGATGCTAGTAATTTAAAGACTTTAAAAAAGATATTAACTTATCTATTTTATATCGAACCACTACATTACTATTATTTATTATATTTTAACATTGTAAAGAAGAATAAAACACCGTTTTTAAATAAAAGTACAAAAATAGAAATTAAAGATGATAAGTTATTAAATAAAATACAATATATAATGGGTTGGTCAAACAGAGAATTATCATACAATATGGAGATTTTAACAAAGTGTATATTAATTGATAGAAAACGATGGAATAGAGAATTGGGGGTAAGTTAAAATGCCAAAAAAATCAACACAAATCGTTGCTAAATTTGATACTATTTGTCCTTGCTGTAAAAGATACATATATAAAGGAGATTTAGCAAATGCATGGAAAACAGGTAAAAATTGCAATCAATGGTATCATGTTAATTGTTATAAAAAAATACACGATGAAGTATTTATGGAAAGAGACAAAAATAGAGAATTTGTCAAAGAAAAATTGAGTCAAATGGAACTGTTTTAATTAGGAGATAAATTATGAGAAAAGAAAAAAAAGATTTTTATTACTACATTAAAAATCAGTTCATGTATGGTGGTCAGAAATATACTTTAAAAGGTAGTACTACTAGAGAATCTACTGATGATTTATTTGATGACTTCGGTAAAAATTGGCTAATAGGTACACTTGGTAAATATGTAAAAAGATTTAAAAATACTCACAGAGAGAAAGACCCTTTAAAGATAGGTACTTATATGTATATTATGTGGTTAAAAAGAGGGTTTCATATTGATGATAAAAGAAGAACTCCTATAGATACAAATCTACAAAATAAACAAGATAATTTTGATACTTTTTTAGATAGGTTTGTAGAGTTTAATATTATAGAAGATACATACACTACTCGAATTTTTAGATTGCCTTATGGTAAAGATGAATCCCTTGAGGAAAAAGTAGAGCGTGAGGACATTATTGATATAAACTCTGTTTATGATAAGTTTAAAAAAATGGCAAGTTTAGATTGGACAGATATTAAAGAGAAAGATATATTTTATGTATTTAGAAACATGAAAAACGTATGGGAAAGAAATTTCAGTCATGTGGAAGAACATGACCTTGATACTTACAATGAGGAGAAAAATGAAGGAAAAACTGATTCGTGACAATTATGAGGATAATGTCATTAGTTGGTGTTGTTACTGTAAGGAACCAATTTTAGAAGATGATGATTCTGTAAAAAAAGCAGGTAAAGATTATTGTCTATTTTGTTTCAAACAAATCAACACTTTTATTGATGACGACATCAACGAATAACTATAGAAAAATTATATTTATAGACTTTGGAATAACCATGTTTACTTCCATCTTTGCGTGGTATGCACATAAACAAATGAGCCCGTGTTATACTGCTGTAACTATGATATTAGGAGATTTGAGAAAAGTAGGGTTGAATGAAGAAGATTTAGTTATTATAGCTGCAGATAGTCCTGAGGGAAGTTGGAGAAAAGATGTTGATTCCAATTATAAAGCAAATCGTAGAGAAGCTCGTGAAAAACATGATATTAATTGGAAACAACAGTTTGCAAGTTTTGATAATTTGTTATGTAATTTAGATATGAATACACCATTTCATGTATTAAAAGCTTCAAAATTAGAAGCTGATGATATAATTGCATATGGAGTTAAAAAGTTTAAAGATAGAGAGTGTATTATAATTAGCAGCGATACTGATTATGAACAATTAGTAGCGTATGAAAATGTAAAACTATTTAGCCCTAAATCTAAACGATATAAACATATTAAAGACCCATATAAGATATTAGCTAAAAAAATTAAAAAAGAAGCGGCTGATAATTTAATTACTGAAATTGCTAATGAAGAAGATTTTGATAAAAGAAATATGATAGTAAATTTAATTAGTTTACCAGAAGTTATTGAAGAGAAAGTAGAAGATATTTTATATCTGCTACCTAAAAAAGATTGGGATTATAGAAGATTGTTTTATATGAAAAGTTTAGAAAACAGATATAAGGATATTTATAAACAAGATAAAATTGTGGATTTTAATAAAGCAAAGAAAAAAAAGAGAAAAAAGGAGAAGAAATGAAAATATTAGCTGTTGCGAGTGGAAATGGATATTTTAAAATAGGTGATACTCTAAGTAAAAGTAAATGGTATAAAACAATTAAAGTCATAGAAGCAATTAAACTTATTGATAAAGGAGATGAAGTAGAAATAACTTTTGAAGAAGATATAAATAAAGAAAAAATTTTAACATCTATTAAAAAAATAGCAAGTGCTGTTGTAGAAAAAGAAGATGTAAAACCTACTGAAGTTGTTAGTAAAGATGAAGTAGTAAATATTAATCCTCTGTTAAAAATGCCATTTGACTATATGAAACCAAAAACTCCAGTAGAGAGTGAACAAATTAAAAGATTATCTATTTTATCATCAGTTGCCACTGCTATTACAGCATTAGCAGGGCAAATAGATGAAACTACTATAATACCAAAAATGGAAGAGATATATAACAAATTTTATAAGGTGGTAAGTGTATGAGTCAAAACAGTAAAATTTTAGATAAACTCTATGATTATTTAAGATTAAAAGGTTATAAAATACCTAATAAAATAGTAACTACAACTATTATAGATTGCCCTAAATGTAAAGGGCCTGCTATGACATTACCATATTTTCCTAAAATACATTGTAATGCATGTAAAGTAAAATATGATATTGTAGAATGTGTGAGATTATTGGAAAAAGATAGAGAGAAATGTACTAACAATGAAATCTTGATTTATCTATCAGATTTATTTAAAATGAAATATGTATCTAATGAAAATTTAACTGAAGTATTAGATTTCTATTATGAAAATAATTTTGATTTATTACCTGTTAGAGTTAATAGTAAAGTGCCTGTTGAAAGAGAATGGACTACAAAAAATCACACTGAAATGATAAAGTGGAGAGATTGGTTAAGAACAAATAATAATCTAGGAGTTAAAACAGGTAGAATGAGTAATATTACTGTTATTGATTTTGATGGATTAGGAAATGATGAAAAAGATGAAATTAGAAATAATACTGCTACAGAAGAAAGAAAAAACGAGTTACTGACTAAAAAAGAAAAAAATATAAAGTCTTTAGAAGATGAAATAGGAGATTGGAAAGATATTACTATGACTGCTTATAATTTAGGCGGTTATCATTTGTTTTTTCAATATGAAGAAGATATACGCAAAACAGCTATTGATGTTGGAAGTGGGCATATTGACATTGAAAATGATGGGGGTTATGTACTATTATACCCTTCAACTTTAAACAGTGATGTGCGAGAATGTCCTAAATTAAAACCTATTATTAAAATGCCAGATAAATTAAAACAATTTCTTTTATCTAAAAATGCAGGAAAAGTAAAAATAACAAATCCAAATGAAACATTAGAAAATGATATTAAAACAGAAAATTTTAATTTAGATTTAATAGAAGAAGGAAATAGGCATAATGTATTCATGCATTTAGGTGGTGTATTAAGAAAAAAATTGAATGCACAAAATACTGAATTTGTATTAAATATATTAAATAAACATCTTTGTAAACCACCATTACCTAGAAGAGAATTTATAAATGTTATTGGAAGTTTAGATAAATATATTAATGTAGATGAAAAAGATTTAGCTGATAAAATAATAAAGTATTTAAGAATGGTAGAAGAAGCAACGAGTAGAGATTTAAAGGAAATAGTAGGTGAGAGTAAAGAAAGAGTTGATAGTGCATTAAGTTATTTAGTTAAAGAAAGTTACATATTAAAAAGAGGAAAAGGAAACTCAAAATATTACCAGATACTAAAGCACGCTAATTGGAAAGATACTTTTCCACCCGATACTAATAGTTTGGGTTTCGAGATTCCATTTTTCAATAAAACAGCTAGACTTTGTTGGGGTGATATGATATTATTAGGCTCTAGAGCAAAATGGGGTAAAACTACAATCTCTGTAAATTTCTTAAAATCATTTATAGAGCAAGATATTAAACCTTATTATATCTCTTTAGAGGCGGGCAGTAGATTTATAGATACTGCCAGAGTTTTAGGAATAAATGAAGGAGATTTTTGGTGGGATTTTCAATCAGACGCTACTAAAATAGAGTTAGAACCTAATGCTGTTACTATTATAGATTGGTTAATGATAGAAGATAAGAGCCAAACTGATAATATAATGAAACATTTTATTGAGCAATTATATAAAACTAATGGGTTTCTTATTATATTTCAACAGTTAAAAGTAAGTGGAGAATGGTTTGCTCCTAACATGGTTAATCAATTTCCTTCAATGTCTGCTAGATATTTATATGATGATGAAACAGATGGTACTTACGGAAGATGGGAAATAGATGTTATTAGAGAACCATTAGCAAATGCGAAAACAGCACAAATACCTTGTGTGTATAACCAAGAAGAACGCAGATTAAACATAAAAGAGCAGGGTTGGAAGGATATGTAATGGAAAAATTTAAATTTTTAGATTATGTAAAAATAATAGATGGTTTCTATGTAGGGTATAATGGTAGATTATTAGAAAAACTCAG
>Ga0222658_1001524_pt1 | contig 10108 bp, 10 predicted proteins | sample AntAcemetagen476_FD_179830 | JGI IMG/M metagenome (GOLD analysis project Ga0222658, IMG submission 179830) | Saline water microbial communities from Ace Lake, Antarctica - #476 | ecosystem: Environmental > Aquatic > Non-marine Saline and Alkaline > Saline | place: Antarctica: Ace Lake... | reverse complement strand
CGAGCTTGATGTTGATTTACAGCAAGTCGATTTGCGTAAAACCAACAGTTGGCGCCTGCGTTTAGGAGAAATTGAAACTTCTGAAATGTTTGAACTTCAGCTGGTCAACGCGATTGCTCCTTTTGTTTTATGCAATAAATTAGAGCCCATGATGAAACGCGATTTTACCGGAAAAAAACATATGGTCAATGTCAGTGCAATGGAAGGCAAGTTTCATCGGTTTAAAAAAATTGATCGCCACCCGCATACGAACATGGCAAAAGCCGCGCTTAATATGCTGACACATACGTCTGCCGGAAGTTTGGTGAAAGATGGTATTTATATGAATGCTGTCGATACGGGGTGGGTGACGGATGAAGATCCTGCGCATCTTTCACAACAAAAGCAAAAGACGCATGACTTTCAACCACCGCTTGATATTGTCGACGGGGCAGCGCGTGTGTGCGATCCTTTTTTTAGTGGAATCAATACAGGAAAACATTGGTGTGGAAAATTCTTGAAAGACTATTCCCCGATTGATTGGTGAGTGAAGAAAAGAGAAGGGGAGCAATAGGGGACAGCGCCTTAATTTAATAATAATTGCTTAAGCATTTTTAATTTCATTCATTACATTTATTATGCAGACAAAGGATCAAAAAGATTTAGTCCGGATTGATCGTTGGTTATGCGCGGTAAGAATTTGTAAGACGCGTCCAATGGCTGCAGATTTATGTAAACGTCAGCGCGTTAGCATAGACGGTCAACATGTTAAGCCTTCACGAGAAGTTAAGCTTGGACAAATCATAGTACTTAAACGGGATGGTATTACATGGCAATATAAAGTTCTTCAATGTATTACTAGTCGTGTTGGCGCTAAGTTGGCTGTTACTTGTGTTGAAAATTTGACTGAACAGGAAGAGCTTGATAAGTTAAAAATAGTTAAAACAGGATGGACACTGAGACGTGCCAAAGGGCAGGGACGTCCGACTAAGAAAGAGCGTCGTTCGCTAGATGCGTTGCGCGATATTTAAAAATGATCGAAATTCCTGATTCTATATTTTCAGTCAATGAAGACGGTGTGGCTGTATGTCCAAGATGTCAGAAGCCGATTAAAGAATGTAGTTGTGTTTCTTATGATCCCTCACAGCCAAAGTATGATCAATTTAGTCTAACGGTACGATTAGATCGGCGTAACCGTAAAGGAAAAAAAGTGATGATAATCGAAGGCTTGCCAAGAGATGAGGTGTATTGCAGGAAGTTGGCCAAAATTCTTAAAACGAAGTCTGGATGTGGCGGGACTTGTTATGTGGATGAGTCAGGTGGCATTATCGAGCTTCAAGGTCAAAAAGGGGAATTAATTAAACAATTACTTTCAAAAGAAGGTTTTGTCCATATTTATTAAGGGCTGTATGAATAATAATGAAATATTATAGAAGCTTAGAGCGGTGTTAAAATTAGATGAAAAGAATAAATATGCACAGAAAGAGTTGTTTAATTATTAAGGAGAGTGTGTTTTATGGAACATGGTAATTTTTCTAAATTAAGACGGGATCTTGATGAGGCCATTACATACGCAGGTATTTCGACGGCTGAGCAAATAGTTGAAGAAGGCTTACGTGAGGCGCAGAGTCAGGAAGTTTTAGGTGAGCTCATGTATTTTAAAGCTCAAAAAGAAATTATTAAAGGAAATTATGAGGAGGCTATTCAATTCCTACGGCGTGCGATAGAACATAATCAAAGCGATGGAGCGGCCTATAATGATCGGGCTTTATGCTTGATTGAGTTAGGTGCAGATGAAGATCAAGTCTTGGCTGATTTTGATAAGGGGATTGAAGTGGAGTCAGATTACGCGACCGTTTATCACAACAAAGGCTGGTATTTAAATCAGCTTGGAGTGCACGATGAGGCGATATTGTATTTTGAGAAAACTCTCAAGCTTGAGCCCAATCGGGCTGTGACGTATGAGAATTTGGCAGATGCTTATCTTAATTTAGGTAATAAACAAAAGGCAATTGAGGTATTTCAAAAAGCTATAGAAGTGCTTAATTTACGTTATACAGATATCAAAGATCAGATTGAGGCTAAGATTAAAATAATAACTGACAGTGAATAAAGAGGCTGAGTAATAATAGGGCTCTGTCTCTTATTATAAGGACATGAAAATGACAGCATCCAATTTAGAAATACTAGCCTATGAACAAACGTCTTTGGGGATGTTGTGTCTAAGGCGCCGTCAGCCGTTACATGATCCAACAATAACCTTGACAGAAATTACACTTAATCATGAATTCTTAATGAGTAGTTATTATATGGATTCTGAAACACAATTATCAAAGATTGCGCTCCAGATGCATGGGGGCGATCATTTAAATATTTTAGTTGGAGGGTTGGGTTTAGGATATACGGCCTACGAAGCGTTATGCAGCAAACAGGTTCAATCTGTGAGGGTCGTTGAATTCCTACCACAGGTTATTTCTTGGATGAATGAAGGGTTGGTGCCGTTATCTAAAGAGCTTGTGTCTGACAAGCGCTTGTCAGTTGTTGAAGGAGATATTTATGGGCAGCTGGCTGAGTCGCCAGAAAAGAAATTTGATGTGATTCTCATTGATGTTGATCATTCTCCTTGTGAGCGATTAGATAACAAGTGTGGACGGTTTTATACTCGGGAAGGACTTGAGCGGGCGAGTAAGCATTTAAGGGAAGACGGAGTTCTTGCTGTTTGGTCTTATACGAAAGATTCTCCTTTTGCGGACGCCTTGCGGGATGTATTTACAGAGGTGCGCATTGAATCCATAACATGTAAACATAAATTTTTTAATAATGAAAAGCATACGGATTGGTTATTCTTTGCTCAAAATAATAATAGGGAATAATAGGAGCCAGCGCCCTAATTAAAGTTGGCATAAATCTGGCATCCCACAGAATCTGAAAGATTCTATGGGACTAATCTCCTACGCAAAATGAAGTTTTGCATAGGATTAATCTTGAGCAAATCTATGATTTGCGCAAGGCCATACAAAGCTTTGCTTTGTGTGGGGCATCGCAGGACACTCTGCAGATCTCAACTAACAACATTTCAAGCATTTACGCACTAAAATAATCAGGTCAGTAGTCTGAGGGTCGACTTGCAAGGTTATGTGTTTTTTTGTTTTATTCTAAAGAGGTGCATGTTAAAATCATTAGGTAAGGTGTTTGAAGGTGACATGATAAATTCTCGGATACATACTGTAACTTTAATTTATTAATTAGGGCGCTGCCCCTATCATTATGTAAATAAAAGGAGCATGAAAAATGGGAGAAAAAGATCAAGGTAGGTTGGAATTTTTACAAAGTCTGATTGTAGATCTTAAAAAGATTGAAGGTGATCAACAAGTCATTATTCAACACATAGCCAAAGTTCAGGGAGACTTGCAGAATGAAGGGAAGGAAACCATTGCATCGAAAATAGGGGAGATTTTTTCTAATGCATCCAAGAATACTGATCTCCTTCATGAAATAATTAATGAATACCAGATGGAAATAAACAAGCTCAAAGCCGGAGGTTAGCAGTTAGGGCGCTGTAAAAGCGATAAATGCCCGGTTGTGTTAACTATTATAAAACAAGGAGGAAAGTCATGGGCGATAAGGGTAAGAAAGACAAAGCAAAAAGTAGCAAGCATAAAGAAGCAAAACACGGTAAAAAAGTAAAAAAAGACTAGAGAAAACGAATAAATAAAGAAAGATTTAGTCGCTTAGAGAAAGATAGTAAATGATAAAAATAAGGCAAAGAATAAAAGTCCTTCATATAGCGACTTTGAATCGGCCAATTAGGAAAGATTTGGGATATGGCCCAATTGAGACGGTTATTTACCATATCGACAAGGGGTTACATGAGCTAGGTCATCACTCGATTGTTGCCTGTTCAGGTGCTTCTTATGTTGCTGGTGAACAGTTTACAACCATTGAAAAGAGTTTCAGCGAATATTGGAGTAAGTTTACACGCCTCTAGCGCTTGCCAACATATTTTTGGCATGGCTAACTGAAACATTACTTTTCTTCTCTCCACTCATCATTTCAGAAAGTTCTTCTACCTGAGTTTTTGAATCAAGCGGGATAACATTTGTTATTGTTCGACCGCCTACAATTTCCTTGGTAACCTTAAAGTGCGAATCAGCAAATGATGCAATTTGAGGTAAATGGGTAATCAAAATAATTTGTCGATCACCGGACAATTCTTTGAGCTTGGTGCCAATAATGGTTCCGAGTCGTCCTCCGATTTGCGCATCAATTTCATCAAAAATTAATACTGGAATAGGGTCGACTTTTGTTAAAGCTTTCTTTAGCGCTAGCATGACTCGAGCAGCTTCTCCTGAGGATGCGATTTCCGCCAGTGGTTTTAAATCTTCGCCAGCATTCGGACTGATATAAAAAATAACTTTGTCCTTTCCTCGAGCGTGTAAGTCAACGGTAGATATGCGTGCTTCAAAAGTAACATGTTCAATGCCTAAGCTTTTGAGCTCTTTTTCGATGGTTTTTCTTAAATCTTTAGAGGTTTTTTCGCGAGCTGAAGTTAATTTTTTTGCTGAGTTTTTTAAGAGGACTTCTTTTTTGTGAAGTTCTTTTTTTAATTCAGCATCGTTGTGTTCCATATTGCTAAGAAGATCATATTTTTCTTTTGCTTGCAAATAAAATTCATGGGCGTCTTTTATGCTAGGACCGTATTTACGCTTGATGTTTTCGTAGAGATCATATTTTTGGTTAATGTCATGCGCTTCGCCAGGTTCAAAAGAGAGGCTCGATAAATAGTCTTTAAGCTCAGTAAGAAGCTCAGTGCTATTTTCCTGAATATTGTTAAGATGTTCTTCTAGTGGGGATGTTTTATCATCTATCTGAACTAAGGTGCGCATAGAGCTAAAAGCTTTGTGGATTGTATCTGAAACACCGATTTCATCATTTTCAAAAAGTTGTATTAGTGAAGCTGCGCATTCGTGGAGCTTCTCGGCATTGTTGATTTTTGTCTGATTTTTGCAGACTTCTTCATATGCTTTTTCATCTAAAGCAACTTGGGAGAGTTCTTTGGTTTGGTGTTCAAGAAGATCCAAGTCCCTATCTTTAGAATGAGACATGTTCTCAAGGTCATCTAATTGTGTTTTGAGCAAAGTGTATTGTTGATATGTTTTTTCGTATTCGTTTTGATCATTTTTAAAATCAACCAATTGATCCAAGAAATTGATATGAGATTCTTCAGAAAAAAGCATTTGGTGGTCATGGGGACCGTGCAAGTCAACAAGATGATTTCCTAGGATCTTTAACTGGGCAATGGTTACCGAAAATCCATTTATTTTAATTTTACTTCGTCCGTCAGCGAGAAGTTGTCGATTGATAATCAGAGTGGATTCGTCATTTGAAATAAAGTCGCTAAAAATTTCTTTTTTCCTTAATTGAGAATTTCTTAATTCAAACACAGCCTCGATAATGCAGGGTTTTTTATTGTCTCTGATTTGGGAGGGTTTGATTTTTTCGCCTAAGGCAAAACGAAGGCCCCCAATAATGATAGATTTTCCTGCTCCTGTTGAGCCGGTTAGGATATTGAGTTTTTCTGAGAAGTCGATGTTGACTTTTTCAATGAGGCCAAAATTTTCTATATTCAACTGTGAAAGCATAAAAATATATTATCATAGAAACAAGTGCCCAGCTATTTAAAAGATAGGCACAAAGATTACTCAGCGTACAGGAAAAGAAAAAAGGTGACAGTCACCAAAAAGGGGACAGGCATCTCATTAGCTCCGACACGCTTCGTGTGCGGAGTAAATTCGCACTAATGACTTACGTTCATTAAAATTCCGTAAGTCAGGTGCTCCTTTATTGACACAAACCTCGCCTTCATCTAAAATGTTTTCATGACAGAAAAAGCTTTAACCACCTTACCCTACAAAACCTTCTTAACCGCTTTAGAAAAACAGCTTAAAAGTTCTCAGGAAAATATTCAGCGTCAGCTTGTCATGACGTATTGGAATGTCGGAAAAAGCATTGATGTTTATTTAAAGAAAAGTTCACAAATTTATCTAACCGCACTGACCCGCAAACTCTCAAAAGATCTTAATATCCACGAGCGGACCTTGCAGCAATGCCATCAATTTTTTAGTGTGTTTCCAAGTCTTGATTTTAAAATACCAGTTAGCTGGTCGCATTATCGGGTGTTGCTTTCTTTGGATTCTGATAAAAAAAGAGCGTATTGGCAAAAGCGCATCGTTAAAGAAAACATTAACTTCAAAGAATTACTTGGGTTACTGCAACAAGAGAGCACTGATGTGCCAAAAGACAAACTCGCTATACCTGTCCGTGGACTTTTATACCATTATCGGCTGATGAAAGTAAGCTATGTGGACAAAGGGCAAACAAGTATTTTAGTTGACTGCGGTTTTGAAAATCGCATTGTTCCGCCGGCCCATCATGGGCAGCTTGAAAACAAGCGTATTGTAATCTCCATCAAAGAAGATGATGAATATCAAATAAAGCTCACGAGTGGTATTCTAAAAGACAAGCTTTATACATTCAAAGCGCATGTTGAGCGCGTGATTGATGGTGATACATTTTTGTGTAATGTCGATTGCGGTTTTGGCATCTGGTCTCGTCAACGATTTCGCTTAAGCGGCATTGATGCACCGGAAATTGACACTGTCTTAGGGATGAAGGCTAAAAGTTTTGTTGAAAATGTTTTAAAAGATTGCGCTTTTATCATCGCCAAAACCTCCAGGAGCGACAAATACGACCGTTATCTTGTGGATATATTTTTAAAGACGGGCGAGAGCGATGCAGGTGTTGTGGTGAGGGAGGGCGAGTATTTGAATCAGATTTTGTTGGATAAAGGTTTAGCGAAAATATATCAGATAAGTTAGGCGGTTTTTAGCTTACTTTTAGTTGTCACAAGTTTAGCACATGACAAAATTGTTATGTGTTATTTTTATTAACTTTGGCCTTTGACACAAGAAGGGTCGAGGAGTAGAATATTTTTATTATATTTATATATAGATATATACACTAAGTTTATAAAATCGTTAAAGAAAGTAAAAATGAAAAAAATAGGATTTTTAGTCGGCATTTCTTTTTTAGGTGTTTTTTGTTTAAGTTTTTTTGCTTTTGCTCAGCAAGAGGAAGGTCAAACTTTGACACTTAGCATTTCTGATGCCATCTCTATGGCGCTTGAAGAAAGCGAAGACCTTCAGCTTAGCGAAAACGAGGTTAGGCAATATCAATCTGAGAAGAAAGAAGAATTGTCTGATGCCTTGCCGCAAATTGGTGGCCTGGTGCAGTGGTCAAACAATTTTCAATATCCAAATATTCCTGCTACTGCTGGAACAAAAGAATATCATTTGGACACTGGTATTTCTGTATCTCAGGCGTTGTTTACTTTTGGGGAAATCTCGAGCGCTGTGACCGCTGCAAAGAAAGCTGTTGAAGCTAGCCGTTATGATAAGCAATCTACAGAGCAAGGTATTGTTTATCATGCAAAATTGGCTTATTACAATACGCATCTTGCTAAAAGAACGCTAGAGATTTCGCAAGAATCTTATGAGAACGCTAAAGAGAATAAGGAAATATTAGAAAAGCGAAGTGCACAAGGACGGGTTTCGAAGTACGATAATATTAAGATATCTGCTGATATTTCTTCGCGTATTCCAACCGTGAGCAATGCCCGCGCTGATTTTGCTTCGGCTATGGATGCTTTGAAGGTTGCGGTTGGCGCACAAAAAAAAGACACTGTTAATCTTTCGCAGGGTTTTGCGCAAGCGTATCCAGATTTTGACAGAGATCAATTGGCGCTATTATTGTATCATCATCAGCCAGCGATTAGAGCCTTAGAAAAGATGATCGATGAAAAGCAATTTTTAGTTGCTTCGAAAAGAGCGGCGCTTTTTCCGGATATTTCAGCATTTGCTACTTGGAATCGCACAGGTGGTAGCAGTGAACATTACGTGAAGAATAATGATATGTATGATTATGGCGTTGCTGGTCTTAAGATTGATGTTCCAATCTGGTCGGGCGGGATTGATCGAGAAAAGCTGTATCAGGCAAGGTTGGATAAGCAGGAGGCAGAACTTGAATACCAGAAAGGGAAAAAAGATTATTTGTTGATGCTTGATCAGGCCCTTAGTAAATATCAAGAATACCGCAATACGTTAAAAGCTAATGTTGAAACAATACATTGGGCAGAGGAGTTTTTTAAATATAGCCAGGAGCTGTTAGGGACTGGGCAAATATCTTTGACTGATTTAAATGACGCCGAGCTTCAGCTCACTGGTGCAAAAATTAACAAAGAAGTAACATTGTTTAATTTGAGTATAATTTTGGCGCAGATAGAAAGATTGACGCTGACAGGAAGAAAATATGAATAAAATTTGGTTATATGCTGGCATCATCGTTGTATTCTTTTTTTCAGTTATTTGGAAACAGCATGCTGTGCTTCACGAGAGGAATCAAGTGGTTTTAAGCGCTGTTTCTGAATGGGAAGAAAAAGGCAAGCCAGTTATTTTGTATGAAATTAAGAAAGAAAACATTCCTGTCTATATAAAGATAACAGTATGGAAAACTTCTGATCGTATTTTAGAAGGATATGTTTCACAGGATGTTCGAGGTCAACTTAAAATAGGGCAAGAAGTTATTCTTGATATAAAGAAGAAGAAGTTAAAAGGATCTATTGCAACGATTGCTGATGAAATCTTTCTTGATAAGGGAATGTATAAAATTCAGGCCTCTTTTGAGGAGTCGTTGGATATTGAGGGGTGGATTATTGTTTATGTGCGGATCAATACTTTGAATGATGCAATTTGTATTCCTAGCGAAATTGTTAATAAGGAAAAAGATAAGTTTTTTGTTTGGAAAATACAGAATGGGAAGTCTGTTCGTCAAGACATGGTATTTGGAGATAGAGGTAGTTATGGTATTGAGATAGCGCAAGGGTTGAGCGAGGGAGATTTGATTGTCATTGAAGGCGCTTCGATATTGCGTGATGGCGATAAAGTAAATATTTTGAAAAAAGTATCTGCGCAGGAGATAAGCAATGATTGAGTTTTTTGTAAAAAGACCAGTAACGACAATTATGTTTGTTTTAGTGTTTGTTCTTTTGGGCATTGTTGCAATTTTTAGTTTGCGTGTAGAAAAAGAACCTAAGATTGATTTTCCTATTGTTACGGCTACAGTAAAGTATCCTGGGGCGACGCCAATTGAGGTTGAAACGTTAGTTATTAACAAGATAGAAGATGCTGTAGCGGAATTATCCGAAATAAAAAAGATGAATAGTTATTCTTATGAGAATTTCGGATATGTCTCTATTGAATTTCTTTTGTCTGCTGATGTTAATATCAAGTTTATTGAGGTTAAAGATAAGGTTGATGCGATTATCAACGACCTTCCTGATGATATTAAAAAACCAGTTATTGAAAAATTTGATCCTTTGATGGAGCCGGTTATGGACTTGGTTCTTTCTAGTACAACTCTTGATGGAAGAGATCTTTATGAGTTCGCTGATAAGAAATTAAAAGATCATTTTTCTTCAGTTGATGGTGTTGCTAATGTTGATCTTTACGGAGGAAAGAAAAGACAGATTAATGTTTTTGTTGATCCGATGTTGATGAAACAGCGCTATTTAACAATCACAGACATTGTTAGCAGTATAAAAGCAAAAAATAAGAATATTCCAGGTGGATTGCTTGAAAAGAAGATGACATCTTTAAGCTTGCGTTTTTTAGGAGAGTTTAAGAATCCAGCTGACCTTGCGGATATGATTATTGTTTCTCGTGACGGCAGTTATTTTCCTCTTAAAGAGATAGCTCGCGTTGAGGATAGTTTTGAAGAAGTTGAGACTATCGCGCGCTATGATGGCAAAAACGTTGTAGGCTTATCTTTAAATAAGGTTTCTGATGGAAACGCTGTGGATATTTCGAAAGAAGTTCAGCGTCGTCTTCCTGAATTTCGAAAGATGCTCCCCAAAGGCGTTTCTTTAGATATAGCTACGGATACAACAGATTTTATTGTTAGCGAAACAAATCAAACGTATTTAAATATTCTTATTGGTATTATTTTAACAATTTTCATTCTGTATGTTTTTACAGGACAGCCTAGGCTAACGTTTATTGCAGCTATCACAATT
>Ga0222658_1001521_pt1 | contig 10113 bp, 8 predicted proteins | sample AntAcemetagen476_FD_179830 | JGI IMG/M metagenome (GOLD analysis project Ga0222658, IMG submission 179830) | Saline water microbial communities from Ace Lake, Antarctica - #476 | ecosystem: Environmental > Aquatic > Non-marine Saline and Alkaline > Saline | place: Antarctica: Ace Lake | collected... | reverse complement strand
ACTGAAGCCGGGATTCCAACATCCTCGCTTCCTGATATCATCTTCATGTTGCTGATTTTTTTCATGGTGGTTACGGTTCTGCGAGAGTTTCAGGGTCTCAAATTGATTCTTCCTGAAGCCAAAAAGATCGCCAAGCTGGAAGGTAATAAACACGTTTCCCATATCTGGGCTACGTCTGAAGGTACTATTTCCATTGATGATCAGATTGTTACCATTGGTAAAATACGTACCATTATGTATGATAAGGTTGTAGCTGATCCTCAGATGACTGCCTCTTTGAAGGCTGACAGACAGACTGAGATGGAGATCATTACAGATATACATCAGGAACTTAGAGAAGCCAATGCGCTAAAACTTAACTATTCAGCCAAACCGAGGGAGTAGGATTATGATAGAACAACAATATCCACATATCTCGGTCAAACTGCAGCACAGGAAGTATCTTGAAATTGGTGCTATTGTCGTGCTGTTGCTGTTTACCATGGTTCTCTATGCAATTCCAAAGTTCGAAACGGAAGAGCTTCAAGAGCAGGCTTATGTGGCACCTATCGAGAATATTGAGATTCCACCTGAGACTCAACAGTTCGATAAGCCACCACCACCAGCACGTCCTTCCATTCCAATTGAATCTGAAGATGAGGAAATCGATGAAGATTTCACCATTGAAGAAACCGATCTGGAAGACTTTGAAATTTTGGACGAACCACCACCACCACCTGAAAGCAACGTGATCTTCATCGCCTATGATGAACCACCAGAGCCCATGGGTGGTTATGCAGCCATTCAAAAGGCGGTTGTCTATCCAGAAATCGCCCGTGAAGCAGGTATTGAAGGAACCGTCATTGTTCAGGCTACCATTGGTAAAGATGGTCGGGTGAAAGAAACCATCATTCTGAAAGGTATTCCTAAGACGGGTCTTGATGAGGCTGCCATGGATGCCATTAAAACCATCAGATGGAAACCAGCTTATCAACGTGATAAACCGGTAACGGTTAGAATCTCAGTTCCTGTGGTTTTCCGTCTTAAAAACGGTTAATAACCTACATCAAAGTATTACCCTAAGGCCGGATTTATTCCGGCCTTTTTTGTTCCTCTTCCATGCATGGGAAGAATACCACGTTCTCACAGCCCTCGAAACTAGCGCAAATATCTAGACAAATAGAATAACGACAACGAGTTAATTAGTCGTCCCTGTAATAGTATATAACAATAATAATAACAATATGTTGTATAGAGTTAGATAAAGCTTAAATTGCCAGAAACCAATAAAAACAGTATAAAACGTGGTGATTTATGAAAGCAAAACCTAAAATTCGTAATCAAGAGAATTTGTTTAAAAGTAGACTGGATCAGATCCTGAATAATAAGCATCCATTGTTTGTCTTAGCGAATCAGATCGACTGGAACTTCTTTGAAAAAGAGTTTGGTGATTATTATTGTGAAGATAATGGCAGACCGGCTTTACCTATCAGACTGATGGTGGGAATCCACTATCTAAAAAGTGCCTATGATGCCAGCGATGAATCAGTGGTTTACAGCTTTCTTGAGAACCCTTATTGGCAGTACTTTTTAGGATATGAGTTTTTCCAGCACAGTTTTCCCTTTGATCCGGCTACTCTGGTAAGATGGCGTCAACGGATAGGTTCTGAAGCGATGGAGATGCTGTTGCATGAATTACTTGAAACAGCTCAGCGCATGAAGTTTCTAAAGCCATCAGATATGCATCGGGTAACTGTTGACACGACTGTCCAGGAGAAGGCAGTTACTTTTCCCACAGATGGCAAGTTGTACAACAAGGGACGTGAGCTCCTGGTTGAGAAAGCCCAAGAGGAGGGGATCAATTTACGACAGACCTACTCCAGGCTTGGCCCCAGGGCGTCTATCATGCAGGGTCGTTATGGGAGAGCCCGCCAGTACAAACGGGCTCAAAAACAGCAGAAAAACTTGAAGAATTATTTTGGTAGAGTGTTACGGGATGTTGAGCGGAAACTTACTCCTGAGCAATATCCTGAGTGGGAAGATCTACTTATCAGATGTCATCGTGTTTACAATCAGAAACGAAGTGACAGCAACAAACTTTATAGCTTTCATGCTTCGGAAGTAGAGTGTATCAGTAAAGGTAAAGTCCACAAGAAGTACGAGTTTGGATGTAAGGTGAGTGTAGTAACAACCACCCGAGATAACTGGGTGTTGGGAATCCAGGCAATGCATGGTAACCCATATGATGGTCATACACTGGCAAGTGCTATCACTCAGGCAGAGATCATGGCAGATGGCGTTATCGACACTGTCTTTGTTGATCGTGGATACCGGGGTCATGATTATGAGGGAGAAGCAGAAGTTCATCTTGCCGGGAAGAAAAGAATCTCCCGAAGTTTAAAGAGATGGTTAAACCGTCGAAATGCTATTGAACCTGTAATCGGCCACTTGAAAACAGACAATGGATTAGACCGGAATTACCTGAACCCCGCCAACGGCGGCGGGAGAGGAGAAGAGGGTGACCGGATAAATGCCATATTAGCGGGTTGTGGCTTCAATTTTAGGAAAGTTCTTAGAGCTATCCTTTTTGTGCCCGATTTTATTCAAGTCAAAATTGCTCAAATGTGGCAAGTTACTAGGAATATTGACTCTTGGAACAGAACTGTCCAAATGCAGGCAGCTTGAAACAGAGTTTAACAGGAACGACTATCTAACCACTCCAAACTGTCTCAAATGGGCTCATAGCATAGAGTGGTGAGACGCTGATATTGAACGGGTTTCCCCGTAATGGTTCGAAAATAGTCCTTGTTGTGGATGATTTTCGAGAAATTCGAAAAGGTTTATCCTTTGTTTTAAACCAGCACGAGTATCAAACGGTTGAAGCCAGTAATGCCCGTGAGGCAAAATTCATGTATGAGACCCTTCCCATCGAATTAGTAGTTACCGATATCTACATGGCGGAAAAAGATGGTCTCCATCTTATTGGAGAATTAAGAAAGATTGATCCAAATGCCAAAATAATAGCTATGTCAGGTGGTGGCGGTTCTCATTTTCCTGAGTGTTTGGTCTGGGCTGAAGCGCTTGGCGCTTCCAAAACTTTGACAAAACCCTTCGCTCATATAAACTTTGTGGAGATGGTCCATTCTGTTATTCATGCGTCTTAAGAAATATCTCATAGACTTATCAATTGAAAAATCTTATCAGCCGACCATTCATTTGAGAATCAAATGAAGTCTGGCTTAGGGTGTGCAATTATTGGATAGAATTGATTGTGAGTGACCTATAAATCCGATGATTAGTCACTTTTTAATTCAAAAACCAGCAACAATATCTTAAATATATTACACATACGACAAAAAATTCACAACAGCAATTGATTACAAAAATAGGTATCTCCATATGAATCAGTGATATACAGCTACCGCTGATTAATGGATTGATTTTTGTATATTTAATTGTTAGAAGGAAACCTATACCCGTGATAGCAATGGTTGGTCCCTGGAGTAGATGGATCATGAATAGTGGATTTCTGGAAGGATGCGAATAATGGCACGTGTACTGATTGTCGATGATGAGAGTAGTATTCGTACTATCCTGAAAGAGTTTCTCACAGTCGCAGACTACGATTTTAGCGAAGTTGGTAATGCCGACCAGGCGATTGCCCTGCTTGAGGAAGCTCTAAAGGAAAGTGAAGATAGATTTCGGGCAACGCTGGAAGCAACGCCAATTGTGATATGGAACCAGGACATAGACCTATGCTATACCTGGATTCACAATTCACATCCCGATTTTAAGGCTGAAGAATTAATTGGTAAGACCGACCTGGAATTATTACCGGCTGATGATGGTAAACACCTGACAGAGATTAAACGAAAGGTAATAGAAAGCGGTGTGGGTACCAGAGAAGAGGTGCGAACCACAATTAAAGGGGAGTCCTTTTTCTATGACCTTATTGTTAATCCCATGCGGGATTCAAGTGGCGCTGTAATCGGGATTAGGGGCACATCCAATGACATAACCGAGCGGAAGCAGGCAGAGGAATTACTGAGGGAGAGCGAGGAAAAGTTTAAGACAAGTGCTGAGTTTTTCAAAGGAGTTACCGAAAACACTTCGGACATCATTCTGATTGTGGATAAAATGGGCATTTCATGAGTCTAAGAAGAAAACTATTCCTGATAATCTTTTGCATCAGTCTAGTGGTATTTCTAGTTTCGGTCACTATGATGTATATCCATCAACATCAGCAAATTACCGGATTGTCCATCGAAAAGATGGAAGCTATACTAATCAATAAAAAGCATGCTCTTCAAGAACAGGCAAGCCATTTACGTTATGGAACTGCACTGCTAGCATCCAGGACTCACCTCAAACAAACTCTGAAAGATTATAACTCTACCCAGAATGAAAAACTTCTGAGTATTATGAATGAAAATCTGAATGAAGTACTACAAGCCGTAGATGGAATAGATCAATTAGGCATCCTCAATTTAGAGGGTGAAATTATTGAATCTACGAGCAGATCTCTAATTGGAACTGATTGCGATTCCAGTACATCTCTACCTGTGGCGGGATCAAGCGATCTAGACCGTTTTCAGTTTAAAATGGGCAATGACAGCTCAGTGCATATCATTATTATAGAACCTCTGATGCTTTCCCAGGAGCATATCGGATATTTAACCGTATGTCACAACACAGAAAACATCAGGAAGATCGTATTTGATTATACAGGCTTGGGTCAGACAGGCTATACTCTCTTAAGCAAACATCTCTCGAATGATGCAATATTATTATCAGGGCGAAGAGTTGATGGTAATATCTCTCCCTGGCAAATTGTAAAAAATAACGACCTTGGTCAAATATCAAATCAGGCTCTATCAGGGAGAAGAGATATCTTCGCAGATATTCTGGATTGGGAGCAAGAACACTATCTAGCAGTTACTGATTATTGTGAATCGTTTGATATGGGTATTTCGGTTAGAGTCGCAGAATCAGAAACATTCCAATCCCTGCGGCGTCTCCGAAATATTCTAGTAACTGCATTAATTGTAGCAAGCATCATAATTTCGTGGATTTCTTCCCTGGTTGCCAAAGCCTTTACTAAACCCATCAAAGCATTAACTCTGGCCACAGAGAAGATCAGCACGGGTGACTATTCGCAAAGGGTAGTAGCAAAATCGCAAAATGAGATTGGTCGATTGGCACAATCATTCAATACAATGATCGAAAGCATCAGAACTGCTCAAGAAGAAACCCTTGCAGAAGAACAGAAAGCTCTCGATTATTTGAATGTAGCATTGACAGCTATAATAGCCTTGGACAATTCTGGTACTATAATTTTAGCAAATCCATATAGTGAAAAGGTACTCGGGTACCAAACAGGTGAGCTCCTTGGAAAAGAGTGGTTTGACACCTGTATTCCTAAGTCAGCTAGAAAAGAAATTAAATCTGTTTTCGAAAAACTTATGAATGGGGATCTTAAACCGGTAGAGTATCATCAAAATTTAGTACTCACAAAAGCTGGAGAAGAACGAATCTTTGCCTTCCATAATGCGGTGTTGACAAATGATGTGGGTGAGATAGTCGGAATTTTATCATCAAGTGAGGATATCACACAACGCAAGGAAATTGAACGGCAAGTCTACCAAGTGGAAAAATTAGCTTCAATGGGGCAACTAGTTTCAGACTTAGCTCACAAACTTCGTAATCCTTTGGCCATTATTAGTTCGATAGCACAGAATTATAAAGATGATACGAAAGTCAGCGCTGCATACTATAAAGCATTTGAAGTGATCAAACGTAATGCGGATTCAGCTGGGCAAATGATTTATGAACTACTTCATTTTGCTGGTTCAAAGCAATTGAAAATAAAAAGCAATAGCTTATTTAAAACGTTGGAGAAAGTACATGATATGATAGAACCTGATATTCATCAACAGGGGATTCGTTTTATGAAGGAAAATATAGATTCAAGAATTGTAGCCCTTTATGACGAAGAAAGCATCATGGAAGTACTGATGAACATCTATTTTAATGCTCTCCAAGCGATAAAAGAAAGCGGTTTTATACGTACCTCTCTTAGTTCTTCAGACGGTTACGCATTAGTTAAAATTGAAGACAATGGCTGTGGAATCCCTGAAGAAAATTTATTTATAATATTTGATCCTTTTTTTTCTACCAAAGACAGTGGAACCGGATTGGGCTTATCATCTGCTCGTCGCATATTAGAACGTCATCAGGGATCAATAACTGTAGAAAGCACAATTAATAAGGGAACAATAGTCACAATAAACTTACCAAAGGAATAATTTGCATCCGAATAAAATGATAACAGTATTGGTGGCCGACGATGAACCGGATATGAGGTGGGCTCTGACTACATTTCTTAAGAAACATGGATTTCAGGTTTTAACTGCAGAAAACGGAAAAAAGGCAATTGATATATTCAAGTCTGATAAACCTGATTTGATTATCTTGGATATTAGGATGCCAGAAATTGATGGAATGGAGGTTTTAGATTATACAAGGAAGGTTAATATAAACTTGCCGGTGATAATGATGACTGCATTTAGTGATATCAATAATGCTGTAAAAGCAATAAAAATGGGCGCGTATCATTATCTGGTTAAACCATTTGACAATGATGAACTATTGTTGCTCATTAATCGCGCTATGGAGAAAAAATCGTTATCCGAAGAAATCGATTTCCTTCGTGAACATATAGCACATCGGATAAACCTTCACAAAATGATGGGAAATAGTTCTATAATTGAGGATTTGATAACCAATATTCGAAAAGTGGCTACTTGTGATTTTTCTATTTTAATTCAAGGGGAGAGTGGAAGTGGAAAAGAGTTGGTTGCAGAAGCAATCCATTATAAGAGTGACCGTAGAGATAAGCCATTTGTCATAGTTGATTGTGGGGCAATTCCTGAGACTCTCATTGAAAGTGAACTATTTGGATACGAAAAGGGAGCATTTACAGGGGCGGTCAGAAGAAAAACAGGATATTTTGAGAGGGCTAGTGGTGGTACGCTCTTTCTTGATGAAATATCAAATCTTCCTCCATTCATGCAAGTGAAACTATTACGTGCAATAGAAACCAAAAAAATCACCCATCTAGGAGGTACAAAGACCATTTCTGTTGATGTTAGGTTCCTTTGTGCTGCCAATGAAAACTTATCGCTGTTATTAAAGCAAAAAAAGTTCCGAAGTGATCTTTATTATAGAATCAATGAATTTGTAATTAATGTTCCACCGTTACGCAAAAGAAAAGATGATATTCTACTTTTGGCTACACGTTTTTTAAATGAGGTCGCTCAAGAATTAAATAAAAAACTAAATGGATTTTCAAATGAAGTGTCTGAAATCTTGATAAAATATGATTGGCCAGGTAACGTACGTGAGCTCAGGAATATTATCCGTAGTTCCGCTTTATTAGCTAACCAAACTATTACTAAAGAATGTTTTCCAAGTGATCTAATATCAATGGAAAATGGTAATAATATTAATGATGACATAGAACCGTTGCTAAAAGAAGGCCTATCATGGAAGGAGTTGAAAGCATATCACCAAAAGAGATTAGAGGAGAAAATTTTCGGGAATATCCTAAAACAAACCCGAGGGAATAAAAGTGAGGCTGCACGACTTTTAAAAATTGATTATAAAACTTTCCACACCAAAGTAAAAGAATTGGGAATAAGAGTAGAAAAATAAGTTTACCGGGAAAATATGAATTGTTCAGTTGGGATTTAATTCCATAATGATCCGGCAGGCTTGGGAAATGACTGAGTATGATAATGCCTGAAAGCAATACTAAAACAAGAATACAGAAACGGAGAGAATTTTCCGAGAAATATTTTGAAGGAATAATGTCGAGCATACCTTCCTCTGTTCTTATTGTAGATAGGAACACTCGTGTTTTATTCGCCAATTCCAATTTTTACACCAAAGCAAAGCGTACTGAAACCGATACCATCGGAAAACCAATAACGGAAATTTTCCCCAAGGTGTTGCTTGATTACACTAATCTTACCGACAAGATCAAAAGAATATTCAATCAGAAAGAAGTGATTAATGATAGCGAGATGGAATACCGTGCACCCGGGCTATCTACAAGAACTTACTACTACCGTTTAACCCCCTTAGAAAATATTGAGGGGAGCGTGGAAAATGTGATTTTATTGATGGATGATGTTACCGATCGAAAACGCTTAGGTGAACAGATAAAACGAACCGAAGAACATCTTGCGCAGGTTGTGGACAGTGCTAATGACATCATCGTGTCCACCGAGCCGAGTGGGAAGATCATTTCTTGGAATAGTACCATTGAAAAAATCACCGGATTCAATTTTAGGGATGTAAAGGGAAAACCGTTTACAATATTATTAGCGGAGGAGGATCATAATAGTTTCTTATCAATTGTTCACCAGCTACTGAAAAAAAAGAAAGTTAGGGACAGAGAGTTCTCAGTTTTGAACAGGGAATCTGTGGTTGTGGATATATTGTGGAGTTTTTCAGCTATGCATAATGAAAACGGAAATGTAATTGGGTTTGTAATTGTTGGCCATGATCTCACGGAACGGAAGGAACTACAAACAAAGTTAATCCAATCGGCAAAAATGGTATCCCTTGGAACCATGGCGGGAGGAATTGCGCACGAGATACGGAACCCCCTTGCTATCATTGATTCAGCAGCACAAATCCTGAAAAAACACTCAGAGAATGAAGAAATTCGAAACTTGAGCATTGAGAAGATTAGAAATGCAACCAATCGCGCTGCGAATATCGTGGATGATCTTTTGAAGTTTGCTCATCAGTCGGAGTTTACTCCTGAAAAATTTGATTTTAATGAGCTTGTTGAGAATACGCTTAAATTGATAAAAAATCAGTTATCCATTCAACATATCAAAGTGGAGAAAAATTATGATTCCGAATTACCGCTCGTTAGAGGAAACAAAAATCAAATCCAACAGGTGATTATAAATCTGCTTCTCAATTCCTGCAAATCATTTAAAAAAACGGGCACTATCTGGATTCAGACGAAAAAAGTACAAAATATATTAGAGATCAAAATTAAGGATAATGGTAGCGGTATTCCAGAAAAGGATTTACCAATGATCTTCGACCCTTTTTTCACAACCCAGCCCATTGGGAAGGGCACGGGTTTAGGTCTTTCGGTTACCTATGGAATTATTAAACAGCACAATGGAACAATTGAAGTGTCAAATAGAACTGAAAAAGGGACAGTTTTTACCATAACAATTCCAATTGAATCAGGTAATCAAACAGATGATCATTAATAGCGGACCGGAGTAAACGAGTAAATCAGATATGGGACAGTATAAAAATCAAATTACGATCTTGATTGTAGACGATGAAGAAGATCTGTGTTGGGCATTCGAAACCATGTTGAACACAGATAAATTAATGGTGACTACTGTGAAATCCGGTGAAGAGGCTGTAGAAGTAATTCGAAATCAGATGTACCCAATTGTTATTCTCGATATAATACTTCCCGGGATCGACGGTTTTGAAACCTCTCGGATAATAAAGCAACTTTACCCCGAGGCGGTGATTGTCATGTTCTCCGGTTACTATGACCAAGGAAACAAAGAAATTCAGCAAGGATTAGAACTGGGTCTGTTTCAGGAATTCTTAAGAAAACCATTTGATTTTAAAGAGGTCGAAGATATCATTAACAAGTATATTTCAATATAACGATAAGTAGTCGTCCCTGATAAACTCTGATTCATACGACCTGTATCTGAGCGATTTGGCACTCCGGGTTAATATTTCTAATAACTTGCCCTATTTGACCGATTTTTGAATGAATAAAATCAAGCCCCAAAAGGATAGCTCTAAGAATCCCGCCTGCGTCGGGACTGTGAGCTTTCCTAAAATTGAAGCCACAACCGGCTAATACCAATTGAACTTCAAAACACACACATTACGTCTTCGCGAGCACTTCGATTTCGCTCAGTACAGGCGGAGCGCGGCGATCTCTAGAATCAGGGGTGAAGGGTTGGAGATTGCCACACCCCTGCGGGGTTCGCAATGACTAATTCTCTCGATAACTTTGACCCACCAAGAACGCGCATATAGAGGTTAATTTGGTCTAATAGAAGTGGACCCCAT
>Ga0222658_1001519_pt1 | contig 10117 bp, 18 predicted proteins | sample AntAcemetagen476_FD_179830 | JGI IMG/M metagenome (GOLD analysis project Ga0222658, IMG submission 179830) | Saline water microbial communities from Ace Lake, Antarctica - #476 | ecosystem: Environmental > Aquatic > Non-marine Saline and Alkaline > Saline | place: Antarctica: Ace Lake... | reverse complement strand
ATCTGTTATTGGCCACCCAATACAGTGCCGTGTAAGTTTACTAACAATATGGTAGAGTTCTCAAGAGCTAAACCTCATCTAAACGTTGGTACTATTGGTCATGTTGATCATGGTAAAACTACCCTTACTGCTGCAATTTTGAAAGTTGCTGCTGCTAAAGGTTTAATCGCTCAAAATAAGAGCGTTGACGAAATTGATTCTGCGCCAGAAGAAAAAGAGCGTGGTATTACTATTTCTACAGCTCATGTAGAATATGAAACAGAAAATCGTCATTATGCGCATGTTGATTGTCCAGGCCATGCTGATTATGTAAAAAACATGATTACAGGTGCTGCTCAAATGGATGGTGCTATTCTTGTAGTTAACGCTGCGGATGGTCCTATGCCTCAAACTCGTGAACACATCTTACTTGCTCGTCAAGTTGGTGTACCTTATATAGTAGTTTTCTTAAACAAAATTGATCAAGTATCTGATCCAGAACTTATTGATTTAGTAGAAGAAGAAATTCGTGATTTATTAACAAAATATGATTTCCCAGGTAAAGAAACTCCAATCATCCGTGGTTCAGCTCTAAAAGCTGTAGAAAACCCAGAAGATGAAGAAGCTGCAAAGCCTATTTTAGAACTTCTTAAGACTTTGGATGAATATTTTCCACAACCAAAAAGAGATATAGATAAAGATTTCTTAATGCCTATTGAAGATGTATTCTCTATCGAAGGAAGAGGTACTGTAGTAACTGGTCGTATTGAACGTGGTGAAGTTAAAATCAATGAAGAAGTAGAAATGGTTGGTTTGAACGAAGAAGCAACTAAAACAGTTGTGACTGGTATTGAGATGTTTAATAAACAACTTAAAGAAGGTCAAGCAGGGGATAACGCAGGAATCTTACTTCGTGGTACTAAAAAAGAAGATGTACAACGTGGTATGGTACTCGCAAAACCTGGTTCAATTAAACCTCATACTGAATTTTCAGCTGAAATCTATGTGTTAAGCAAAGAAGAAGGCGGACGTCATAAACCTTTCTTTAAGGGCTATAAACCTCAATTCTACATCAGAACTACTGATGTAACTGGTGAAGTTACTTTACCTGAGGGAACTGAAATGGTTATGCCTGGAGATACAGTTACTTTAACATGTAAGTTAATTGCTCCAGTAGCTTTGGAAGAAAAGATGAACTTTGCTATCCGCGAAGGTGGACGTACAGTTGGATCTGGTGTTATTACAACAATTATTAAATAAAATTTATACCCCTCACTTTCCTCGAAAGTGAGGGGTTATAAATACTTAAATGTTCTTTAACCTATGAACGCAAAAGAAAATAAAAAAACAGGAGGCTCGTCTGCTGATAGGCAGGAAAAAACTGAAACAGTTGGCACTAGAATTAGAATTAAGATTAGTGCTTACGATAGTCGAATAATCGACGCAGCTACAAAAACTATTATCGGAACTGCTGAGAGAAATAACGCGAAAGTTATTGGTCCAGTACCTTTGCCAACAGAAAAGACAAAGTTTACTGTTAATCGCTCAACTTTTGTAAACAAAACAGCTCGTGAACAATATGAAATGAGAGTTCACAAAAGACTTATTGACATAATTAATGCTAACGCAAAAGCCGTTGATGCATTGATGAATCTAAGTTTGCCAGCAGGTGTAGATGTAGAAATTAAAATGTAAATTTTAGTAGTAGATGCGTGGCTCAATCTAAATCCACAGGTTATACACAGTTTAAGTGTATAAAAGGGGGTAAAAGACTTGACAAGATTTAACACTTCTGTTACAATTGGGCCACATTAAAAAAGTGCTTTAAACTTAAGTAAATAAGATCACTTTAACAAGTGAAAACATTTATAAAAGACTATTAAAAGCACGGAGGAAAATATTGAAAATTAATTAAATAAAAGTCACTTTATTCGCTGTTGATAGCGAAAATTAAAGGGCTAGAAACAAGAATACTCAAATTAGTTTAAGTATTGCTGTTTCTAGTTTTTTGTTAAGTAGAATCAAGATCTATATCAGATCCAATGATAAATATTATATGAAATACATTTTAGGAAAAAAATTAGGGATGACCCAAATATTTACAGATAATGGTAAAGTAATACCTGTTACCTGTGTTTTGGCAGGTCCTTGTCAAATTACACAAATTCAAAAAGGTAAATTACAATTAGGTTATAGTAAAACACCTGAATTTAGATTGAAAAAACCTCAAGTAGGTCATTTAAAAGGATTAGAAATGGTAAAGATCTTGCGTGAAGTAGCTGTTAAAAAAGCAAAAGATTTTAAAAGAGGTGATTTAATAGATATTGAAACTTTTGTAAAAGGTGATAAAGTCGCTGTTACTGGTGTTTCAAAAGGTAAAGGTTTCCAAGGCGTAGTGAAAAGACATGGTTTTAAAGGTACTAAAGCTAGTCATGGTAACAAAGACCAACTTCGTGCTTCGGGTTCAATCGGTGCTACTGGTCCACAAAAAGTTTTTAAAGGAATGAGAATGGCAGGTAGAATGGGTGGAGAACAAACTACAGTTCAGAATTTGGAAGTTATGGATATCAATTTAGAAACACAAGAAATTTATTTAAAAGGTGCTCTACCAGGAGCTAGAAATGGTTTGTTACTTATTGCTGGTGAGGGTGATATTAAAATTAAAGAAGATAAAAAAGTTGAAGAAACTAAAGTAGAAGAAGTAAAAGAAGTTGTTGAAGAAAAAGTTGAAACTCCTGTTGAAGAAAAGAAAGAAGAAGTAAAAACTGAAGAAAAGAAAGAAGAAAAAGTTGTGGAAAAAACAAATACTGATGAAAAAGCAGTAGATGAATCTAAGAATTTATCCACCGAAGAGGTGGGAGAAACAAAATAATTATGAAAACTAAGGTTTACAACCTAGAAGGTAAATCAAACTCAGACGTTGAATTAAACGACAAAGTGTTTGGTGTAGAAGTAAAACCAGAAGTAGTACATGAGGTTTTTGTTGCTATTTCAAATAACAAAAGACAACCATGGGCACATACAAAAGATAAAAGTGAAGTAAGTGGTGGTGGTCGCAAACCTTGGAAACAAAAAGGTACTGGTCGTGCTCGTCACGGATCAAATCGTTCACCTATCTGGGTGGGTGGTGGTATCACTTTTGGTCCAAGAAATGAAAGAAATTATAAAACAAAAATTAATAAAAAAACTAGAAGATTAGCTTTAAAAATGACTTTATCTGATAGATTTGAAAGTAAAGCTTTGTGGGTAATGGATAATTTTGATTTTAGTGAACCTAAAACAAAAGTATTTGTAGAATTTCTAAGTAAATTACCAGCAGAACAAAAAACATTTTTGATTTTAACTGATGAAAAGGATGATAAATTAATGAAAATGACTGATAATTTAGAAAAAATAGATGTAATGAGAGCGGGAGATGTAAATGTATATACTTTATTAAATCATCAAGGTCTAATAATGAGTAAGGATGCGGTTGCAAAATTAGAAGAGATTTTAACAAAATAAAGATATGGGAATTTTAGATAAATTAAAAATTAGCAAAGAAGAAACTGATAAAAAAGTTGAAACTAAACCTGTAGTTAAAAAAACTAAAACTACAGATAAAGTTAAAACTGTTCCTAAAACTGTTTTAGCCAAGAAAGTAAAAGATAGTAGGTTGTATAACAGAGTTTTGGTTAAACCTTTGGTTACAGAAAAGAGTGCTTCTCAAGAAGGAGTTAATAAGTATAGCTTTATCGTAAGTGTAAAAGCTAACAAAGGCGAAATTAAAAGATCAGTATTTGAAGCTTACGGAGTAAAACCAATCAATGTTAGAACTATGAATGTAGAAGGTAAAAAGAAAAGATACGGTAAATATCAAGGAAGTCGCAATGCTTATAAAAAAGCAATCGTGACTATGCCTAAAGGTAAGTCAATCAACATTCACGAAGGAGTTTAATAATTAGTCAAACAAGTTTAAAAAAGATAATATGGGAATTAAAGTCTACAAACCAACTACCCCGGGACGTCGCAAATCAAGCGTTGATGACTTTTCTGATGTTACAAAAAAGAATCCTGAAAAATCTTTACTTAAGATTATCAAAGGACAAGCAGGACGTAATAATAGCGGAAAGATTACTGTTAGACACAGAGGTGGTGGTGCTAAAAAATATTATCGTCTAGTTGATTTTAAAAGAATTACGAGAGTAGATGAAGAAGCTGTTGTAACAGCAATTGAATATGATCCTAATCGTGGAGCAAGAATTGCTTTAATAGAATATACAGATGGTAAAAAATCATATATACTAGCTCCAGCAGGTTTGGTAGTAAATGATAAAGTAAAATCAAGTTTTGGTAAAATTGAAGCAACAACAGGGACTCGTATGCCAATGGAACATATTCCTGTAGGTTTGTTTGTTTACAATATTGAGTTAACACCTAAAAAAGGTGGTCAATTAGTAAGAGGTGCGGGTGTTGCTGCACAGTTACTAGGTATTGAAGGAAAATATGCTCAATTACGTTTGCCTTCTGGTGAGATTCGCTCAGTTTTGAAAGTATGTATGGCTAGTATTGGTACAATGAGTAATCCAGATCATCGTTTGGTACGCCTCGGAAAAGCTGGTAGAAGAAGACATCTAGGTTGGAGACCAACTGTAAAAGGTAAGAATATGAACCCTTGTGACCATCCTCATGGTGGTGGAGAAGGACATAGTCCGATTGGTCAAAAACGTGGACCACAAACTATTTATGGAAAAACTGCTCTTGGTGTAAAGACAAGAAATAAAAAGAAATGGAGCAATAAATTAATCATTAAACCCCGTACTAAAAAGAGAAAATAAATAATAGAATATGTCTAGAAGCTTAAAAAAAGGTCCTTTCATTGATCCAAAACTTGAAAAGAAAGTTGGAAAAATGAAAGACAGTGGAAAAAATGATCCAATTAAAACTTGGGCAAGAAGTTGTACAATATTTCCAGAAATGGTTGGTATGACATTCTTAGTTCATAATGGTAAAGATTTTATCTCTGTTTTTGTTGATGAAAATATGGTTGGTCATAAGTTGGGAGAATTTTCTCCAACACGTAAGTTTCAAGGACATGGTGGTAAGATGGCTAAAGGATTAAAATAATATATGGAAAATGTTACTGCAAAATTAAGATTTTTAAAAATGACACCTCGCAAGGTAAGACTTGTGGCTGATTTAGTGAGAGGAAAACAAGTAGATGTTGCTTGTAATGCTCTTAAAGTGTTGAACAAAAGAGCTGCAAAACCAATTTTAAAATTGATTGATTCTGCCTCGGCTAATGCTAAACACAATTTTAGTTTAAAAGAAGAAGGTTTAAAAATAGAAACAATCACAGTTGATGATGGTCCAACAGCAAAAAGATGGATGCCAAGAGCTATGGGTCGTGCTACAACAATTAGAAAAAGAACTTCACATGTAAAAATTATTTTAACAGGTGAGGTTGATGAAAAAGTAAAAAAAGAAACTGAAGCTAAAGCTAAAAAGGCAGAAGAAAAAGCTAAAAAAACTGAAACAAAAAAGGCAGATGTGAAAGATATTAAAAAAGTTGTTAAAGAAGTTAAACAAGTAGAAGCTAAACCAAATAGTCCGAAAGTAGCTAATGTTAGTAAACCCCGTAAAATGGGATCAAGAAGTAAATAATAATAATATGGGACATAAAGTACATCCTAAAATTTATAGAACACCTTTGCTATTTGCTTGGGATTCAAAATGGTTTGCCAAAAAAGGTAGCGGATCATTGTTTTTAAAACAAGATATTAGAATTAGAGAATATATTGAAAAGAAAATGAAAGAATCTGGTATTGATGCTATTGGTATTGAGCGTAATCCTAAAGATATAACTGTTAATATTTTAGCTGCTAAACCGGGTGTGATAATTGGTCGTAGTGGTCAAGGTTTAGATATATTACGAAAACATATTGAAAAGAAAATTTTATCTTTTAAATTTAAAGTAAAAATTAATGTAACTGCTTTAAAACAACCAGCACTCTCAGCTAAGGTTGTAGGAACAAGTGCTGCTTCTGACGTAGAACGCAGAATGCCTTTTAGAAGAGTTATGAAACAAACTGTTGAGAGAGTGATGACGGCTGGTGCTAAAGGTGTTAAGATTAGTATGGCTGGAAGATTGAATGGTGCTGAGATTGCTAGACGCGAAACAATTGCTGATGGTAAAATGTCACTTATTACACTTCGTAGTAATGTTGATTATGCTCTGGCTGAAGCGGATACAATTTACGGTAAAATTGGTGTTAAAGTATGGATTTATAAAGGTGAAAGTTTTGCTTTCCACGATAAATTTTCTAAGAAAGAAGAAGATAATAAATAATATGTTGCTACCAAAAAAAGTAAAACATAGAAAATGGCACAAAGGACGCCGAAAAAATAAAGGACTTGCAACTCGTGCAAATAAGGTTTCTTTTGGTGAATTTGCTTTGAAAAGTATGAGCTATGGTTGGGTAACTAGTCGTCAGATTGAAGCAACTCGTCGTGTTTTGACTCGTTATGTAAGAAAAACAGGTAAAATGTGGATTAGAGTTTTTCCAGATAAACCAGTAACAAAAAAAGGTAATGAAATGCCGATGGGTTCTGGTAAAGGTGCTCTTGATCATTACGTAGCAGTAGTTAAACCAGGAACAGTATTATTTGAACTTTCTGGTATTACAGAAGAAAAAGCTAGAGAAGCTATTATATTAGCAGGACATAAATTAGGTCTTAAAACTAAATTTGTAGAAAAACAATAATATGGATTATTCTGAACTTACAAAACAAACTGAAAAAGAATTGAATGAAGCTTTATCTCAAAAATATGCTGAGCTTAAGGATTTGCGTTTTTCTGCATCTTCAGGTCAATTAAAGCAAGTTCATAAAATCAAAATTGTAAAAAGAAATATAGCAAAAATTTTAACCGTTTTTAAAACAAAAAATAAATAGTATGGAAGTTAAAAGTAAAAAACAAACTAGAGAATTTGAAGGAATAGTAGTGTCCGATAAAATGGACAAAACTATTGTGGTTAGAGTTACTAGAATGAAAATGATTAAAAAATATCAAAAGGCAATTCGTGTTACAAAGAAATATCATGTTCATGATGAAGAAGAGATTGCTAAAATTGGTGAAAAGGTTAGTTTTGCAGAAGGACGTCCATTTTCAAAAACAAAACGATGGTATTTAAAAGAAGTTTTGGTAAGTAATAAACAATAACACTATGATTCAACATCTTTCAATGATTAAAGTAGCTGATAATTCTGGCGCAAAAAAGTTAATGTGCATCAGAGTTCTTGGTGGATATAAAAAACGTTATGCTAGAATTGGAGACGTTGTTACTTGTTCTGTAAAAGAAGCTGCTCCTCGTAGTCAAGTTAAAAAAGGAGAAGTAGTACATGCTGTAATGGTTCGTCAGAAAAAAGAAACTCGTAGACCTGATGGAATTTATGTTCGTTTTGATGAAAATGCAGCAGTGTTAATTGATAGAAAAACAAAAGAACCAAAAGGTACTCGTATTTTCGGCCCTGTGGCTCGTGAATTGCGTACTAAAGGTTTTCAAAAAATTGTTTCACTCGCACCGGAAGTATTATAAATAAAATAAAGTTATGAAGATTAAATCTAGCGACAAAGTAAAAATATTAACAGGTAAGGATAAAGGAAAAACTGGTAAAGTTATCCAAGTATTTTCTGATAAGAAAAAAGTTGTAGTAGAGAATGTTAATATCATGAAAAAACATATTCGCCCACAAAAACAAGGTGAAAAGGGTCAGATTTTAGAATTATCTGCACCGATGGATGTTAGTAACGTAGCTTTAATTTGTCCTAAATGTAATAAAGATACTAGAGTAGGATATAAAATTGAAGGAAAAGATAAAAAACGTGTTTGTAAAAAATGTAATGAAATTATTGATTAATAAATATGGAAAATAATCTATACAAAAAATATAAAAAAGAAATCGTTCCAGCTTTAAAAGAAGAGTTTGGTTTTAAGAATGTAATGCAAGTGCCAAAAGTTCAAAAAGTTATTATTAATGTTGGTGTTGGTAAATTTCTTAAAGAAACTGGTCATATTGAAAATGTAGAAAATACATTATTAAAAATTACTGGTCAAAAACCCACACGTAACAAAGCTAAAAAAGCTATTTCTAATTTCAAATTAAGAGCTGGTATGGATGTTGGTGTTTCTGTTACACTGCGTGGTCAAAGAATGTATGACTTTTTAGAAAAGTTAACAAATGTTACTTTTGCCCGTGTTCGTGATTTTCGTGGAATAACTGATAGAGGTTTTGACAGACAAGGTAATTTTAGTTATGGTTTTAAAGAGAATATGCCTTTCCCAGAAGTGAAAGTTGATGAAATTGATAAAACACATGGTTTAGAGATTGTTGTTGTGACTAATGCTAATAATAAACAGGAAGGTAAATCTTTGTTAAAAAACCTAGGTTTCCCATTTAAAAAATAAAATATGGCTACTAAAGGACAAATTGCAAAATCAAAAAGAAAACCAAAATTCTCTACAAGACTTGTAAGACGTTGTTGGAAATGTGGAAGAAAACGTGGTTATATGAGAAAATTTGGTGTATGCCGTATTTGTTTTAGAGAACTTGCAAACGATGCTAAGATTCCAGGAATTAGAAAATCAAGCTGGTAATATAATATAATATAATTAATAAAAATAAACCTGCCTGCCGGCAGGCAGGAAGAAAATAAAGTAAAACACTATGATGACCGATCCAATAGCCGATATGTTAACTAGAATTCGTAATGCTTCTTCAGTATTTAAGACTGAGGTTGAATTACCATCCTCTAAAATCAAAAAAGCTTTAGCTGATGTTTTGATTCGTGAAAGTTATTTGGAAAAAGTAGAAGAAGTAGAAGGTGCTAAACCAACTTTGGTTTTAACTTTGAAATATAAAAATAAACAACCGATGATTTCTAGTCTTAAACGTATAAGTACACCGGGATATAGAAAATATGTAAAGTCAAAAGATATTAAAAAAGTTTTAAATGGCTATGGTTCGTCTATTTTGTCTACTCCTAAAGGTTTGCTAACAGGTGTTGAAGCAAAAAAACAAGGTTTAGGCGGAGAAATAATTTGTGAAATTTGGTAATATAAATTTATGTCTAGAATAGGTAAAAAAATTAGAAAAATACCTCAAGGAGTTACTGTTGAGGTAAAAGGGGATGAGATAGTAGTAAAAGGCCCAAAAGGCGAATTACAAGAAAATTTACATTCTCGTGTTGTTTTGGTAATTGAAAATGAAACAGTAAAAGTTGAAGTAAGAAACCCAGATAATAAAAAAGATAGATCTCTGTGGGGAACTTACTCTAGTTTAATAAACAACATGATTCTTGGAGTTACCGAAGGATATAAAAAAGAATTAGAAGTGAATGGTGTAGGTTATAAAGTTGCCATGAAAGGAAAAGACCTAGAACTTATAGTAGGTTATTCACACCCTGTTTTAATAAAAGAAGTTGAAGGTGTAGCTTATATAGTTGATAAAAATAAAATTACTATCGAAGGAATTGATAAACAAAAAGTTGGTGAAATGGCTGCTCAAATTAGAGCGGTTAGAAAACCAGAACCTTATAAAGGAAAAGGTATTAAGTATATGGATGAGGTAATTAGACGTAAGGTTGGTAAAACTGCAGCTAAAGCAGCCTAAATAAATTATATTATGAAAAGATTAGTAAACAAAACTAAAAATAATTTAAGACAAGTACGTCATCACAGAATTCGTGCTAAACTTGCTGGTACTACAGAAATCCCACGTTTGTCAGTTTTTCGTAGTCTAAGTTTAATTGACCTACAATTGATTGATGATGTGAAAGGTGTGACAATTTGTGCAGTAACAACCCAAGAGATCAAAGAAAGCAAACACGAAGATTTGACTGGAAAAGTTGCTAAAGCATATTTAGCTGGTAAATTACTTGCAGAAAAAGCAAAAGCTAAAAAAGTTGAAAAGATTGTATATGACAGAGGTGGTTATAAATATCATGGTAGAGTTAAAGCGGTAGCTGATGGTGCTCGTGATGGAGGCTTAAAATTTTAATCGATTAAATTGATTACAAAGTTTAAAAATTATGAAGAAAAAAAGTTTTAAAGGAAGAAGAAAATTTGAAAAACCAGAATTTGATAAACAAATTTTGGAT
>Ga0222658_1001514_pt1 | contig 10129 bp, 3 predicted proteins | sample AntAcemetagen476_FD_179830 | JGI IMG/M metagenome (GOLD analysis project Ga0222658, IMG submission 179830) | Saline water microbial communities from Ace Lake, Antarctica - #476 | ecosystem: Environmental > Aquatic > Non-marine Saline and Alkaline > Saline | place: Antarctica: Ace Lake | collected... | reverse complement strand
GATTACGAGCTGGCGCAAAAAAAATATCGCATTTCAATATCCGCCAGGTTAAAAATTTTGACAGCAGTTTCGATGAATTATGGGAAAATATTTCTAAAAAATACGCTATATTTGTTATCAGGAATGCCCAATACCTAAATTGGCGATATATAGAAAACCCGACAGAAAAATACGAGTGTTTGGCTGCGTATTCCGATGGAAGACTTGAGGGGTTAGTGGTATTCCGTATTGCAGATTGTCACAACGAAGGTTACGTGTTTGAATTATTTGCACGTGAGGATAGCAAGTCTGTAATGAGAGAGTTGCTTTTACAGGCAGTCAAGGAGTTGAAAGCGAAAAGAATAGGCTATATAACAGTGTCATTCCCAGCTGCTTCCAATGCCGCGCATGTTTTACGCAGTATGGGGTTTAAATCATGGGGCACAAGATTGTGGTCTATCCATATGATAGTTTCTTCCGGGTCAAGAACGAGTCTTTTACCGGATCTGGAATTAAGGAATTGGTATTTTAGCCTCGGAGACTGGTTGGCCTCTTAACGAGGTCTAATATGGTTTTCACGTTTTTTTTATGTTTTATTTTAGTTAATTGTTTGTTAAACTATACAGCACAATCCGTAAAAAGCTGTTTTACCGGCATTAAATTTAAGAGAGATTTGAATGCAGCGAAAAGATTATATCTTCTGGGTAGCCCTTCCGCCTGTAGTTGACGAGGTTGAGTTCGTGGCAAGACCCGCGGGCCTAGCTGAACCGCTAATTGATTTGCGTTTTGGCCCAGAAGATTACAAAAGATATATACTTAAGAAAGCAGTTGAATATGGTTTAGCAGGGCTCACGGTTTTTATTGATTACCATGATAAGGGCCTTAATAGTTTTGTATTAAAATCCCTTCCCAAAGCCTCGCGCGTTATTCTGGCCTCAATCAGCCAATTTGACGGCAATCTCGAACTATCACTTAATGAATTTAAACAGAAAGGCATTGTTGCCGGCATAGAGGTTGATAACAGAAATGACGCATGCAAGGCGCAGTCCTGCGGAGCAGATTTTATAGTTGCCTCGGGTAACGAAGCTTGCGGCCCGGTCTCGGGCAAGACGAGTTTAGTATTGGTTCAGGAGCTGCTTGAAGGACTGGATATCCCGCTTATATTACGTGGAAGCCTCGGCCCTCAGGCAGCGGCAGGTGTACTGGTGGCAGGTTGTTCCGGCTGCATACTTGATTCCCAGGTGCTGCTTCTTAAGGACTCTCCTGTAAGCGATAAACATAAAAAGATACTGAGTGAGGCGTCTGCTTGCGATACAACGGTTATAGGTACCTTAATGAATAAACCATACCGTTTTATATGTAATGATAAAAGGGATGGGCATCTTGCCCTTATGGATAAAGAAAAGAATATCTTTCTAAAAAACGTTTCTCTTGATAGGCGCGCGGATAATTTTAATAAGATTCTTAATGGAATAATGATTAACGGTTTTAATGAAGCGTCAGCGAACCTTCCCGTAGGCCAGGGCATTGCATTCTCTCAGCAGTTTGCTGAAAAAGGCTTAGGGGTCAGAGATGTGCTCAAGATATATCATTCGGCGCTTAACAGCTCCATAGATAAAATTAAAGCCGATTTTCCTTTTTCATCTGAATCTTCTATTGGTAAATTACATAACGTTAAATATCCTTTGGTTCAGGGGCCTATGGCCTGTATTACCGATAATCCAAATTTTGTTGAAAAAGTGGCAAAGGAAGGAGCGCTACCGTTTATAGCATTGGCTGGGCTTTCATCAAAGCAGAGGCGCGCTTTACTCAAAAGCACCAGATCTATATTGGGAGCAAGCCCATTTGGCGCGGGTATAGTTAATTTTAACGACCCTGATACGGTAGAGGAGCAGACGCGGGACCTACTCGCTGTTCCGCCTGATTTTATTACTATAGCAGGAGGTGATCCTGGCCTGGCAAGGCGTTTCGAAGATGCTGGTATCGGCACCTATGTTTATGCCGCTACGCCTGCTCACTTTAAAAATCTTCTTGAAGATAAGTTCAGAGGCGTCATCCTGGAAGGGCATGAGGCAGGAGGCCATATAGGTATCCTGGGGTCATTGATATTGTGGGAACTTGCTGTGGAAGAACTCCTTAAGCATAATATTAATAATATTTCTTTGGTGCGCGTTATTTTTGCAGGAGGACTTGCCACTGCCCGCGGAGTGTTAATAACTGCTGCGCTTATTTCACCTCTATCTAACCAGAAAATAGCTATTGGCCTTCAAATAGGCACAGCATATCTTTTGACTGATGAAGCGGTTGAGTCTGGTGCTATTTCTGCACAATATCAGGACATGCTTTTAAAAGGAGACAGAACGGTTATTACTGGTCAGAGCATGAACCTGCCCACACGCTGGCTTCATACTCCAAAAACAGATAATATTTTGTATTCCGAATTAAAGCCTAAAAAAGGTAATAATTCCTTACATGAACGCAAGCAATTATTTGAAGCATCTAACATTAACAATTTGCGCAGGGCGTTAAAAAATAGCAATAAAAAAACTCAAGCACAGCCTGCTCAAGGCAGCACTGCTTATATGTGCGGACAGGTTATCGCTATACGGCAGCACTCGCTTCGGATTGCTACACTCCATGAAGAGCTTATAGTCAAGGCTAAACAACTGGCAGTGGCCTGTCCTATGCCAGTGAGAGCATGGGAATTACCGGAAGACGCCATTGCTATTGTAGGCATGGGATGTATCTTTCCTGATGCCAATAATATAGACGAGTATTGGGAAAATATCATGAATCGTCATTGCTCAATCCGCGAGCTTGAAAAAGAGCGGTGTAATCTCGATATGCATTTTGACACTGACCGGAGTAAACGTTATAAATCTTATTCAAGAATAGGAGCTTTTGTAGAAGGATTCAAGAAAGATCCGCTTAAGTTTAATATCCCGCCTGTTTCAGCCCCGTTTATTGAACGCATACAGTTTTTAATGCTTGAGGCAGCATATCAGGCTTTGGAAGATGCGGGATATCATAAAAAAACATTTCCAAAAGAGCGCACAGCTGTCTTAATAGGTAGTAATGGCAAAGGAGAGATAGCAGTTATGCATCATATACGCGCTTATTGGAGTAGATTCGCGGAACACTTGAAAACCACTAAGGAATTCAAGGCGCTTTCGAAGGATAAACAAGATTCTATTCTTGCCCAGGCAGAGAAGAGTTTTAATCAGGATATGCCTGAGCTATCAGAAGATTCATGCGGTGGAACTTTTGGCAGTATTGTCGCCAGTCGTATCAATAACTGTTTCAATCTGGGCGGCACGAGTCTTGTATTGGACGCTGCCTGTGCAGCATCCTTGGCAGCTGTAGACCTGGGCATAAGGGGTTTACGCGAAAGACGATTTGATATGGTGTTAGCAGGTGCTGTAGATGGTTATCTTAACGTAGGTGCGTATCTTCTTTTTTCCAGCCTAGGCGCTTTATCAGCAAAAGGATCTTTTCCATTTGATGAGCGGGCTGATGGCCTTGTTCTTGGTGAAGGAGCGGGGTTGATTGTGCTCAGACGTTTAGATGACGCGATACGCTCTGGTGACAAGATCTATGCTGTTATCAGGAACATAGACGCCTCAAGTGACGGGAGGGCAAAGGGGATTACGGCCCCGGATGTAAAAGGACAGATCCGCGCGCTTGAGCGTACCTATGCATCGGTTCCGTTTTCACCGGATTCAGTATCTCTTATAGAGGCACATGGTACAGGCACGTGGGCAGGCGATACGGCAGAGATGCAATCTTTAATTGAGTTTTTCCGAAGGTACTCTGCCAGAAAGAACTTTGTAGGCCTCGGTTCAGTCAAATCGATGATCGGTCACCTAAAATCAGCCGCAGGAATTGCAGGGCTTATTAAAGTAGCGCTTGCGTTTTATAATAAGACGCTGCCGCCTACGATGAACTGTCAACAGCCTCGTAAAGATATAGATTGGGAAGGATCGCCGTTCTATCTACTTAAAGAATCCTGTCCCTGGGAAAGCGGTGTTTTGCCTCGCCGGGCCGCGATTAATTCCTTCGGTTTTGGGGGCATAAATTATCATGCTGTGCTTGAAGAGGCTCCGACTCAAAATATGTTATTATCTTATAATAAGGAGGAGACCGGGCTTCCTGCTGAAATTCTTTTTTTCAGAGCAAAAACACGGAAAGAATTGATCCATCTAATAAGTAGCACTAAAAATAAATTGATTCAGGAAAAAGATCCTGATTTACACAAAATCTTTTTAGATCTTCAGCGCGCATCCTCTAAGACGGGTCCGATATTAACAATTGTTGCTGTTAACGCAGACAAGGCGGCCTCTTACCTGGACAAGGCTTGTAAAATGCTCGGCGATGAATCGCGGCCGGAGTTTTTTTTGGCTCAGGGTATCTACTTTAGTCAGAGTCCGCTAGCTCCGAGTGAAAAAGTGGCATTTTTGTTTCCTGGGCTTGGCTCACAGTATCCCGGCATGGGAGACGACCTCGCTGTGAATATACCGCTTATAAAAGAGATATTTAATAAAGTCAATTCTGAGTCAATCAGGCATAACGCTATATCCATTATTGAGCTATTGGTTGCCGATAAGGATTCTCCCGGAAATAATTCTTTAGCAGAGCTTCTTATGCGTTCCGATTATAACCATCCGGCTATGCTGGCAATGGAGGCGGGCATCTTTCAGGCATTTCTACGTGCTGGTATCAAACCTGATATGGTAGCAGGCCACAGTTTAGGTGAATATTCCGCTTTATATGCTGCCGGTGTATTTGATCTCAATACACTTATTACAATAATAACAACCCGCGGCAATGAGCTGACAAAACATTGTCTTAACAATGGTGCCATGGCAAGCATCGTCTTACCCTCTAGGGCACTTTCCCCGCTCTTAAAAAACGCTCCTGGATTTATAGCTATCGCTAACAAGAATTGTCCTGCGCAGACAGTCGTTTCAGGGGATGTAAATGCGGTAAAGAGCATTGTAGCGGATATGGAAGAGAAAGGTATCCTATGCAAGATACTTCCTGTTTCAAGCGCTTATCATACACAGCTTCTTAAGCCTTGCACTAAATTGTTTCGCGAATTTTTAAATAAGCTTAAGATAGCACTTCCCAAGATAGAGGTTCAATCTAACCTTACAGGAAAGGCGCATAAGGTCGATAGTAACTTTGCCACATGTTTACGCGCTAGCCTGGTTGAACATCTCGTTCATCCTGTTGAGTTCATAAATAATATCCTTTCCTTGTATAAAAATGGCGCACGCCTATTTATTGAGATAGGGCCAGGTTCCGTGCTTAGTTCTTTTGTTGACAATATTTTAATTGATAAACCACATTGGACCATACCGACTAATCTACCGCAAAGATCTGCGACATTGCAGCTGTTTCACGCTCTGGCATTTTGCGCGGCAAAAGGCTTATCGATAGATCTAAGTAGGATTATACCTGAGCCCAAGAGCCCGTTTTTATGCAGAGCGCCACTTAGACCTATGGCAAAAATGAACTGGCTTCCTATGGATGCGGAATCAGCTGTTTCGAAGATGCCTGATTTGATTAATGAGTCTTTGCCCGGCCAGGATGAAAATAGTATAAAAGATTATATTAAAAAACGTGGCGAGTTTCTGAGAGATATGTTAAAAGAGGATTTTAGAAATTTTAAAAAAGGCATTACAGCGACAAAGTCCAAGGAAACCACATTAAATCACGATGGCTTACAACAAAAGATTGTAGGATTGATTTCCCGAAAAACAGGATATCCGCAGGACTACATAGATATTGATTTCGATGTGGAAGCGGAATTAGGTCTCGATTCTATCAAACAAGTTGAGATTATACGTGAAGTAGCGCATGAGCTTAATATCAATTTTGGAGAGGATCCCAAATCACAACGATATAAGATTACAACCCCGCGCAAGTTAATCGAAGCGTGTAGAAAGCTTCTTTCTAAGAAGACAGCCTCGTCTAAGATTGACGCGCTTCCACAGCCTATACAGGCGCAAATATCTGAAAAACAATGGCGCATTAATTGTCATCGCTGGGTCTGCAGGAGAATCGCAGCGCCGTTATCTGGTGAAAAATATACAAAAAGCATTAGGAATAAGCGTGTGTTGCTTTTAGCCGGTAAGGGCAGACTTGGTGGCTTGATTAAAAACCGATTAGAAGACGCTGGGGCGATAGTTTCAATTGTTTTTTGTCCAGATGCGTTAGAGGCTTTATCCGAAGACTTCGATTTGGTGTTGAATACGTGGTCTTATGGTGAAGATGATACAGTAACACTAGAGAATGTTAATCAGTGGTGGAAAGAGACTGCACGACGGGCTAAAGCTGTCCTTAAATTAGGAAAACTACTAGCTTATTTATTTCGGCAACATAAGGATAGATGCATGCAATGGGTAGAAGTGACATCACTGGGAGGTGACCTGGGTGCAGAGGAAAGCGTAAAAAAAATATCAGCTAAGGCTGGCATAGACTTAGGCATAATGCGCTGTTTAAAGTGTGAATTTCCTGATAGCTTGGAGACTCTGTACATAGATTTCGATTTAAACACACCGCGAAAACATATTGCGGAAAATATATTGAATGAGTTAACTCACTGCAGAAAACATCCTGAGATCGGCTATGTGAATGGTAAGCGTTTTAATATTTGTTGGGAGATTGCGGATGCGGAGAATAGAAAACAGAAATTTCCGCTTAACTCAAAAAGTGTGGTTTTGGCTATCGGGGGTGCCAGAGGCGTTACAGCCAGTATTTGTAGAGAGCTTGCTGAGAGCAGTAAGGCTCAATTTATAATAATTGGTAGAAGCCACGTATGTATTGATGGTGCTAATGAACTGAAAAGGTTCATTACGTTTGATGAAGCCAGAAGGATGATATTAGAGCGAACTCATGCGCAAAAAAAGGTTATTGTTCCTGCCGAGATAGATAGGCTCGCATGGAGACATGTTTGGGAGGTGGAACGTCTATGGAATATGAAGCAGCTAAAAAATATAGCTAGCAAAGCCATATATCGCCAATGTGACATAACTAACGTAGGCGATGTTAATCAGTTAATAAGTGAGCTTCGCCAAGAGTATCCGCGAATTGACTTGGTGATTCATGGGGCAAGTGATCTAATTTTGAAGTCGATTGAAGATATCGATGCAAATGACTTTATTGAAAATATGAAATCAAAAGCTTTGGGTACGGCCTGCCTTCTAGCTGCCCTATCAAATGTTGAAGTGGGAACCTTTATTAATTTTTCCAGTGTTGCTGGCCGCTGGGGCAATACAGGACAAGCCTCTTATGCTTCAGGCCATGAAGTAGCTGCAATTTTACTGGCCGGAGCTCGCAAAAGATTTTTAGACAAAGGAATCAATATTTTCTTTGGAGCTTGGCTCAATGTAGGCATGGTGCGTGTTGGCAATGTGATGCAACGCCTCCGAATGAGAGGTAGTCATTTTATTACTAGTAAAGCAGGTAATGAATTTTTCATTAAAGAACTTGCAAGCGGTTTTAGCAGAAATGTTGCCTTTTGCGGGCAGAAGTCTTTGAGATATTCCCATGTTTTGAAAAAAAAAGCTATCAAGCAAGTATTACCAGCTCCATTGCTTGACGATGTAAAAGTTGTCGCGGAAGGAATAGCTGAAGGATATAAAAAATTTGATTTAAAGCACGACCATATCATAGCTGATCATTATGTAGACTATGAAAAACCTATTATGCCGGGCGTAGTGAGCCTGGAGATGATAGCTCAGACTGCCGCTACGTTGTTACATATTCCGGCATTGTCAGTAACAAAGATTGTTGATATCGACTTTCCTCATCCCGGTATTTTTCCACGCGGCGAGCCCAGAAAGTTCTATACCCGCGCGCGTCTCTTATCGGATAAGGGAGACGGTGCCTTGCTGAGCGGTGAAATGTACAGTATTTTTACTCCTCCAGGTAGCACTAAAAAAAAGGAGATGTGTCATGCCCGCTGTAAAATTTGTTTTGACTATTACCGGGTTTCGTCAAATCCCGCGCTTCTTTTGGTAAGTACAGGCATAGGAGACTGCCATGTTGACGCTAAGCCTTTGTGGGAGACAGAAGTGCGACGTGGACGACAAGGTATGTTTCGCACCATATATTCATTCTCTTCAGTTACCCGTGATGGTGTAGAGGGAGAGGTATTGGCGCCTAAGGCAAAGGGATTTGGTAAGCGGCCTTGTCTTTATAATCCTATGATAATAGACGGCCTTTTGGATTTAGTAAATCTCTCAACGGACATTTTTCAGGGTAATGAGTCGTCATTGGTTGGAAGTATTAAATCTATAGAGTTTTTTAAATCAGTTTCCCCTGGCACAAAACGGCATTGTCGTGCTCGTATTCGAGAGATGACAGAATCCGGTATCGTATATGACGCAGAGGCTATGGACACGAAGGGAAGAGTTGTTGAGCGGATAAGCGGCGTGAGAAAATTAAAAGGTATGGGTGATATTAGTCTTTTGCCTGAGCCGATTTGGGAGTTCTTGAGGGAGAATCCAAGACAGAAGGACATCAGACGTCTTTTAGGTTATCATGATAAGCTTATATTAGCGCAGGTATCGATACCGCTTATTAAAGGCGCTATGGAAGCCGGTGAGCAAGGTGTCTTGTCTGAGCATCTCACGGAAGAAGGGAAAATACAATACTATAAGTTAAAACATGTGAAACGGCGGCTGGAGTGGTTAGCAGGCAGAATTGTTTCTAAGGCAGCTGTGCGAATGTATCTTGATAAAGACATCTTAGCGCCTGCTGATATGGTGGTACGAGTTTTGCCTGATAATTCCCCGTATATGTTTACAGATAATTCAAGGAAGGCCGTATTTTTGCCGCACATCTCTATTTCCCATAGTAATGATATTGCTGTTTCTGTTGCTTCGCAGAGTTCTGGCATAGGCATAGACACAGAAAAGATTAACGATTCTATCTTGGAGATTGCCGACCAATTTACCGAAGATAATGAATTAGCGCAGATCATGGTCTGCGTAAACTGTTCAGAAAAGGAAGCGCTAACCATTATCTGGGCCATAAAGGAGGCATCCTGCAAAGCATATAGGGCTAAAGGTATTTTAGTAAAAGATATAATGTTAAGAAAGGCTAAGTTAAATGGTGATTACGTAATATGTGAACTCTGCTATCCAGATAGAGCTTGCGTTAAATCAGTGGCGTTTCAGAGCAGCGGTTACGCGTATGCGGTAAGCAGGCTCATCGCATAAGGAGATGTGTATGAAGAGTGTAACAATAGAAGATATTATAGATGTTCTTGGAGAGGTAATTGATGTTTCTGAGGTAAAAATAGATGAAAATACGGGATTAGGAGATGACCTTCCGGTTGATTCAGGAGAGATGCTGCGGATTATATCACGCGTTGAAAGCAAATATTCTTTTCGGTTTAGTCCGGAAGATTTAATAGGGTTGGGGACTGTGGGAGATATCTTAAAAACAACTAGGCGTTACCTGAACGCAAGGTGTCAGAAGTGAGATTATTGCACGCTATAGATTTCTACCTTGATTTAAATAAATATCTTTTCCGATTTTATTTTCAAAAAAAGGAAGAGCTTTTCTCTATTCGGAACATGCAGTTTAAGCAGATTATAAGGTATGCGTATACAAAAATACCATTTTATAGGAATAGCATATTAAAGCATAAGATCGATCTAGGAAAGATTGGCGGATTAGACCAGATTAGTGAGTTTCCCGTGATGGGGCCTGAAGATATTTTTTTAAAACAAGGCCATACAGAAAATGACATAAGGAACAAGCCTATTACGTTAAGATCGAGCGGGACCACAGGCACCCCTAAAGACGTTCGATTATCATATTTTGATTGGTTTTATTTAAGAAGGTTGGCATATTTACGCATGTTTTTTACGAGTGGCTGTTCCGTTTTGCATAAAACGCTTTTTCTAAGCTCTCAGAGGCCCTATCTAAGCATGCAACCAAAGTGGTCTCAGCGGCTTGGCGCAATGAGAGCTAGATTTCTCAGCGCAGATAAACCTGGACCGGAAATCGCCGATTTTTTTAATAGATACCGACCGGATGTTTTTTATTGTCTAACCGCTGATGGCTTAATTTTAGCGGATTTAGTAAGGCGTAGCACAAGATACACGCATAGGGCAAAATACTTATTTACTTCAGG
>Ga0222658_1001513_pt1 | contig 10140 bp, 8 predicted proteins | sample AntAcemetagen476_FD_179830 | JGI IMG/M metagenome (GOLD analysis project Ga0222658, IMG submission 179830) | Saline water microbial communities from Ace Lake, Antarctica - #476 | ecosystem: Environmental > Aquatic > Non-marine Saline and Alkaline > Saline | place: Antarctica: Ace Lake | collected... | reverse complement strand
TGCGGATTTATAGGTATGAGCGTTGCCACACGCGCAAGCGCGCGAACTACTGCAGCGGCGAAGACCAGCCTGAATGGCGCGCTTCAGGTGGCGTTTTCCAGCGGCGCGGTCATGGGGCTCATGGTCGTTGGGCTGGGGCTCCTGGACCTGAGTATCTGGTATTATTTTTTAGACTGGTATTATCGCGGATTTGACGAGGCAATAAGGATCCAGAATATTACGACCACAATGCTTAATTTTGGAATGGGCGCGAGCTTCATGGCGCTCTTTGCAAGGGTAGGCGGCGGGATATTTACAAAGGCGGCAGATGTCGGCGCGGATCTCGTGGGAAAGATCGAGTGCGGCATCCCTGAGGATGACCCTCGCAACCCAGCAGTCATTGCAGATAATGTGGGCGATAACGTCGGCGATGTGGCAGGCATGGGCGCTGATTTATACGAATCTTATGTCGGCTCTATTGTCGCTACAATGGCGCTTGGCTCAGCTGCATTTGTCAGTTATGGAAAGAGTCTGCAGGGTATTACTATACCAATGGTAATGGCAGCTGTGGGCGTGGTGGCAAGTCTGATAGGCACATTTTTTGTGCGGTCAAAAGAAAAGGCAGATCAGCACGAGCTTTTAATGGCCCTGCGAAGGGGGATCTTTGTAAGCGCAGGGCTTATTGCAATAGGCTCATTTTTTGTCATCAAATTTATATTAGGCATGCAATTTATAGGTGTGTACGGCGCGGTATTGTCAGGTCTGATAGCGGGAATTGTAATGGGGCTTTCTACAGAATATTTTACCTCAGACAGGTATGCGCCCACGCGCGAGATTGCTAGATCCAGCCGCACAGGCCCTGCCACTGTTATTATAAGCGGGCTGTCTGTTGGGATGATGTCCACCGTGATCCCGGTGATCGTGGTCGCGCTTGCAATACTTGGTGCATTTTATTTTTCAGGAGGCGCAAAGGATTTTAATCTCGGGCTTTATGGCGTGGGTATAGCAGCTGTGGGCATGCTCAGCACGCTGGGGATCACGCTTGCCACTGACGCGTATGGGCCTGTGGCAGACAATGCAGGCGGCAATGCAGAGATGTCGCACCAGGCGCCAGAGGTGCGCAAGCGGACAGACGCGCTGGATTCCCTGGGAAACACAACAGCAGCGACTGGCAAGGGCTTTGCTATAGGCTCTGCAGCGCTTTCAGCGCTGGCATTAATAGCTGCTTACAGAGAGCATCTTCATCTATTAGGCAGGACTGTAAATACAGATCTGATGAATCCAAGGCTTTTAGCAGGATTATTTATAGGGGCAATGCTTCCATTTGCATTTTGTTCGCTTACTATGAGCGCGGTCGGCAGGGCTGCATCAGGTGTTGTTGAAGAAGTCAGACGCCAGTTCAGGGAGATAAAGGGGCTGATGGAAGGAAGGGAAAAGCCGGATTACGCCAGGTGCGTTGATATTGTCACCACTTCTGCGCAGAAAGAGATGATACTTCCGTCGCTTCTCGCGATACTGGCTCCGATCGTCGTGGGGCTTCTTCTGGGCATAGAGGCAGGCGTAGGACTTTTGGTAGGCGCATTGGTGTCTGGTTTTGCCCTGGCGATCATGATGGCAAATTCAGGAGGCGCGTGGGACAATGCAAAGAAGTATATTGAAAGCGGCGCAGAAGGAGGAAAAGGCTCCTCTAATCATAAGGCCGCAGTTGTAGGCGATACAGTAGGCGACCCTTTTAAGGATACATCAGGTCCGTCATTGAATATATTGATAAAATTAATGTCGATGGTCTCCATCGTATTTGCATCATTTATTATAAGCAACACCCTTTTTAAGTAACTTTACACTCTTGCAATTATCAAGTGTAAAGCTAAGGGGTGAAAAGGCTTGACTTTGCGCATGCTGCGTATTATTATTAAAAGAAACCAATAGGAGGTTAATATGAAACTCAGGGCCAAGTCATTCTACACAATTTTATTTCTTACCTTGCTAATTTTCACGATTTCAGGATGTTCAGTAACTATTCAAAAAGGCAGGCGCAGTGATTTAGAAAAGATAGAATCTCTTACCAGTGAGACAGAGGCATTGAATGCAAGATTGGCGCAGCTCCAGGCAGAGAAGAGCAAGGAAATATCAGAGCTTGACAATGCAAAGATACTGCTTGAAAATAAACTGTCAAAAGAGATAGGCGATAAGGATGTGCGTCTCGAGATGGCAGAGAGAGGCCTCGCGATTATATTTTTGGCAGAGGTGCTGTTCGATTCCGGTAAGGTAGACTTAAAAAAAGATGCGCTTCCTGTACTGGATAAGATCGCAAAGGTGTTCAATGAGAACCTAAAGGGTAGAGAGATAGGAATAGAAGGTCATACTGATAACGAGCCAATAAAACATTCTGGATGGAAGTCAAACTGGGAGCTTTCTACGGCAAGGGCCACAAGCGTTCTCCATTACGTGGTGGATAAAAAGGGCGTTGAGCCAAAATTGATCTCAGCAACAGGCTATGGAGAGCACAGGCCGGTTGCATCTAACAAAGAGTTAGAAGGCCGCAGACAGAACAGGCGCGTTGAACTTGTAGTGCTTCCGAAAAATATAGAAAAGATCCAGGCAGACATAGACAAGCTGATAGAGAGAAAAAGAGAGATCCAGAATCGGATAAAGAAGTATAAGAAATAATTTAGGAAATAACGCGGAATTAAAAAAGCAATCGCGGAACTATGCGGAAGGGGTTATGATGGATAAGAACAAAATATATTCAATGGCTGGACCTGTTCTGGTTACCCTTTTTTGCATCGTGCTTGCAGTAAATCTGTCAAGCGCAAGGTCTCAGCTAAATTCAACACGCGCGCGTGTTGCGGAACTAAACTCACAGATAGTGAGTTTTGTGCCGCAGATCTCAGGTCTAAAGATGAGATATGATGAAGAGGTGAAAATCGTCAGCGACTTGCAAAATTCTTTAAATAGCGCAAGGAATGAAGCTGAGAGATTGATAAGAGCCAATGCTGATCTTGAGAGCAGGGTTAATGCAGCAGCCCTGGCCTTAAAGGCATCTGCTACTGAATAGTAAAGATAGATTTATGAATTTAAATAGAGACGCGAAATGTGCTTCAAAAGAGGCGTGTTCGCGTTTTTATTTTAGCAAGATATGAAAATACCACAACACATAGCTATAATCATGGACGGTAATGGACGGTGGGCTAAAAAAAGAGGCCTGCCCAAGATAATGGGACATAAGCAGGGTGTAGATTCTGTAAAAAATTCTGTAAAGGCCTGCATAAAATTTGGCGTGAAGTATCTTACTCTATATGCGTTCTCTACTGAAAACTGGCTGAGGCCAAGAAAAGAGATCGAAGGGCTTTTTAAGCTGCTGGAGAATTTTTTAGACAGCCAATTTCAGATTTTTCATAAAAATAATGTAAGGTTATGTATAATAGGAGACAGGGAAAAGATAGCGCCTTTTCTTAGAAAAAAGATAGAGCAGGCCGAGAAAGATACAAAAGCCTACAATAGCCTGGTTTTGAATATTGCATTGAGTTATGGCGCCAGGGAGGAGATCGTCAGAGCAGTAAAAAATATATCAGAGGATGTAAAAAAGGGAAACGTAAAGACGCCTGATATAGATGAGAAGCTCTTTTCTGAATATCTTTATACAAAGGATTGCCCCGACCCGGATCTTTTGATCCGGACAAGTGGCGAGATGCGCATATCGAATTTCCTTTTATGGCAGATCTCATACGCAGAGTTTTATGTGACTCCGAAACTCTGGCCTGACTTTGGCGAGAAAGACCTCAAGATAGCTATTGAGGAGTATGATAAGAGGGATAGGAGATACGGGAAATAGTAAAATAAATGTTTAAACGCACAATTACTTCTATAATACTAATACTGATCGTCATCGCAACCATATTTCTTCTTCCCATCTGGTTATTTACCATGGTCGCCTCTTTATTTATAGCAATGGGGCTCTATGAATTTTTTAAACTGGACACAAAGAACGAGTTCCCGCCCAGCTTTGTATACCTGGGAATCATTGCCGGTATAGCACTTCCCTATATCACCTACTTTTTCAGGCCCACAGGAGGTTTATGGGAGGCATTGTTTTTTATAATTGTGCTCATCGCGCTTTTTCTTATACAGTTCACAAGGAAAGAAAATCAAAATGGAGTGACATTGATCGCTCTGACTTTATTCGGCATTTTTTATATTGGCTGGTTTTTTACATTTCTTGTAAAGATACGCTATTTAGAGTACGGCTACAGGCTGGTGGCGTATTTACTTTTGGTCACAAAGGCAGGGGATATAGGCGCATATCTTGTTGGTTCTCGTTTTGGGAAACATGCGCTTATACCCAGGATCAGCCCTAAGAAGTCAGTGGAAGGGGCTATCGGCGGATTTTTATTCAGCATAGCATTTGCCCTTGCAAGCAAGTCTTTTCTGCCATGGATGTCATTTACAAATATATTGATCAGCGGGATCTTGATCGGGATCTTCGCGCAGCTCGGGGATCTGGCAGAGAGTCTTGTGAAACGGGATTATAAGGTAAAGGACTCAGGTCTTTCCCTGCCAGGATTAGGCGGCATGCTGGATGTCATTGACAGCGTACTTTTCACTGCCCCGATTTTTTATATTTACATAACGATACTTTTAAATATCTAATTGCCACCACCCCCCGTCCGCCTTAGGCGGACGGGGGGTGGTGGCGCTGATGTGACTATGCAGAGAATAGCTATTTTAGGTTCAACAGGTTCAATCGGGAGAAGCAGCCTTGATGTGATATCGAGGTTTAGGCATAGATTTAAAGTGGTCTGTCTATCGACTAATTCCAATGTGGGATTACTTGCGAGGCAGGTGAAGAAGTTCAGGCCAAAGGCTATTGCTGTAGGAGACGGGAGAATAGAGGATGCCAGGGCAATACAGGGGAAGAAAAGAGTCTATGAGGGCAATGATGGACTGTGTCAGATGCTGCATGACACAAAGGTCGATACAGTTGTCGTAGGCATCGTTGGCTCATCTGCGCTTTTGCCGATATTGACAGCTCTTGACAATGCAAAGAGGATCGCGCTTGCAAATAAAGAGGCGCTTGTCATGGCAGGCGACATCATTATGAAAAAGGCCGCTAAGAATAATGTTAAGATATTGCCTGTCGATAGCGAGCACAGCGCCATATTTCAGTGTATGGCAAAGTCTGACGCGGCAGAGCTGAAAAATATCTATCTCACAGGTTCAGGCGGACCGTTTTTACATACGCCCAGAAAGATGTTTAAGTCTATAAGCCCTAAAAAGGCGGTTAACCACCCTCGGTGGAATATGGGCAGGAAGATCTCAGTAGATTCTGCTACGATGATGAATAAGGGGCTTGAGGTGATCGAGGCGCACCACCTTTTTGACGTCGGCATAGACAGGATCAAAGTCCTGGTCCATCCTGAGGCAGCAGTCCATTCAATGGTGGAGTTTGTGGACGGCTCTATTTTAGCGCATATGGGCCTATGCGACATGAGGATGCCGATCCAGTACGCGCTTACATATCCTTCGCGGTCTATTTCTCCCGCAAAAGGACTTAACTTTTTAAAATTAAAGACAATGCATTTTTATTCCCCTGACATGAAAAAATTTCCATGCCTTGAGATCGCGTATGGCGCGGCTAAAAAAGGCAAGACATATCCATGCGTCTTGAATTCCTCAAACGAGGTGGCTGTTGAGGAATTTTTAAAGCACCGTATAAGATTTACAGATATCCCGAGAATAATCAAAAAAATCCTGGGTCTACATAAGGATGTAGGTCACGCTGGATTAAAAGATATATTAGAAATAGATAAATGGGCCAGGAAAAAAACAAAGGAGATCATAGGTGCTGTCACTGATTAGTTTTATAGCTGTGTTGAGCGTTTTGGTAGTGGTGCATGAGTTCGGTCATTTTATAGTCGCCAAGAAGACTGGCGTGCGTGTGGAGAAATTTTCTTTAGGATTTGGTCCGGAGCTTTTTGGTATTACTAAAGGCGGGACAAGGTATTTGGTCTCTGCGATCCCTCTGGGCGGTTATGTAAAGCTTAGCGGCGAGTCGCCGTATGAAGAAATAAAAGGCGAGAAGTGGGAATATCTATCAAAGACAGTCGGGGAGAGGGCAAGGATAATATTTGCAGGGCCGCTCTTGAATTATCTATTGGCATTTTTTATTTTTACATTCGTATTTGCTGTGGGCAGCCCTACAATGACTTCAAAGGTAGGGGAGGTCTTAGAGGATTATCCGGGAAAGGCTGCCGGCATAAAAGCGGGAGACAGGATTTTAGAGATAAACAGTAAGGAAGTGAAATACTGGGATGATGTGACAGAGATAGTGCACACAAATAAAGCGCCTGAACTGGAATTGGTCATAGAGAGAGATGGCAGATTGATGGATCTGGTGGTCGCGCCGAAGCCGCAAGAACTCAAGACAATGTTCGGTTCCAAGAAAAAAGTAGGCCTTATAGGCATAGCGCCTTCAGATGAAGTAATATATGTCAAGTACGGTATCTTTAAAGCAATTTACATGGCTGGCAGGAAATTAGTCATGCTCACTTATATTACCTACAGGTCATTGTGGGCGAGCATTACAGGCGCGGTCCCTTTTAAAGAGTCAATGACAGGGCCTGTCGGCATATTTTATATAACCGGACAGGCAGCGAGGCTTGGATTTGTGTATTTGCTGCATCTAATGGCGGTGATCAGCGCATCCCTCGCAATATTTAACCTCTTGCCGCTCCCGGTTTTGGACGGCGGACATATTTTGTTTCTTGTGATCGAGAAGGTCAGGAAAAAGCCACTTTCGTATAGGCTGCAGGAAAATATAACTCAGGTAGGCCTGGCGCTTATATTATGCCTTATGGCATTTGTCTTCTACAACGACTTCATGCGCTTCGGTATATTTGAGAAGATAGCCAGTTTGTTTCATAAGTAACCTGCTTTCAAACTCGCAATGTACAAACCCGTCTGTCTTAGGCGGACGGGTTTGAAAGTTTAAAAAAAATTATGACAAAGCAGATAAGGGTAGGGAAAATCAAGATCGGCGGAAAAGCTCCGGTGGTGATCCAGTCTATGGCAAAGACTGATACGCGGGATGTTTCTGCTACTGTGAGACAGATCAAAGAGCTTGAAAAAGCAGGATGTGAGATAGTAAGGGTAGCGATCAAAGATTTTCAGGCAGCGAGAGCAATAAAAAAGATCAGGAAGAGGATCAATATCCCGCTGGTTGCAGATATTCACTTTGATTATAGATTAGCTATTGAAGCAATAGAAAATGGCGCGGACAAGATCAGATTAAATCCTGGGAATATACATAAAGAAGAACAGATCAGAGCAGTAGCAAGGGCTGCGAAGAAGAGGAAGATACCTATTAGAGTGGGAATTAATTCAGGCTCTCTTAAAAATGCATCAGCAGGCAATATGGTGAAGGCAGCTATTGATTACATAAAAATATTGGAGAAAGCCGGGTTTTACGATATAATAGTATCATTAAAGGCGTCAGACGTTTTGACGACTATCGAGGCGTATAGGAAGTTTGCAAAAAGTTCAAGATATCCGCTTCACCTCGGCATCACAGCAGCAGGGCCCGCTTCGACCGGGCTGGTGAAGTCTTCTATAGGTATAGGCGCGTTGCTTTTAGAAGGGATTGGAGATACGATCAGGGTTTCTTTGACAGCGCATCCCTGTGAAGAGGTAGTAGCTGCAAAGAATATATTACAGGCGCTTAACCTGAGGAACTTTGGGCCAGAGATAATCAGTTGTCCAACGTGTGGCCGGTGTCAGGTGGATCTGCAGAAGATAGTTAGGGAGGTTGAAGAACGCATTTCACCCTTCACCCTTCACCCTTCACCGACAAAGCCACTTAGAATCGCTATTATGGGCTGTGAGGTCAATGGGCCTGGAGAAGCAAAAGAGGCAGATATAGGAATTGCCTTTGGCAAATCCGCAGGCGTGTTATTTAAAAATGGCAAGATTGTGAGAAGAGTGAAAGAAAAAGACGCTATAAAAACGTTATTAAGAAGCATTTAACCTTTTGTTCTCGACTTCGCTCGAACAATATTCTTCGAGCGAGCGAATGAAATGAGCGAGTCGAGAAGTTTATTGCTATGAAGTGGACAAAATATTTTATTCCAACATTGAAAGAAGTGCCGAGTGAGGCAGAGGCAGTAAGCCATCGCTTGATGATACGCGCCGGCTTGATCAGAAAGCTTGTCTCAGGCGCCTATACTTACCTTCCGCTTGGCCTGAGGGTCTTAAAGAAAGTCGAAAATATAATCCGTGAAGAGATGGATAAAAAGGGCGCGCTTGAGCTATTTTTACCGTCGCTACAGCCAGTGGAATTGTGGCATGAGTCAGGCAGGTACAAGGCATTAGGCGAAGACCTTATTAAATTTAAAGACAGGCATAACAGGGTCATGGTCTTTGGTCCTACTCATGAAGAAGTAATCACAGCCCTTGCTCGAGACCACATCCGTTCCTACAGGCAACTCCCCATAACTTTATATCAGATCCAGACAAAATTCAGAGATGAGGTCAGGCCCAGGTTTGGCGTGATCCGAAGCCGCGAGTTCATAATGAAGGATGCATATAGCTTTGACCGCGACAATGAAGGTCTTGATGAGAGCTACAAGAAGATGTATGAGGCATACGAGGCGATTTTTAAGAGGTGCGTCTTAAAGGTATTGGCAGTCGAGGCAGATACAGGTGTTATGGGAGGCGATGTATCGCATGAATTTATGATGTTGGCTGAGAGTGGCGAGGATCTTTTGGCGCATTGCGAGTCGTGCGGGTATGCAGCGAGCCTAAGCGTTGCTGAGGTTAAGGGTGAAGGGTTAAGGGTGAAGGGTGCATCTAAAGATAAGCCACTTAAAGAAGTGGATACGCCAGGGGTGTCGACTATTGAGAAGGTAGGAGAGCTTCTGAAGGTAAAGCCAGGGCAGATGGTCAAGACGCTTGTATATGTCGCAGATGGAAAGCCAGTAGCAGTCCTGATACGCGGTGACCATGAGGCAAATGAGGCAAAGATAAAGAAGTATCTTAAGGCCGGAACTCTAGACATGGCCACAGAGGATATTATTAAAAAGGCCACTGGCGGACCATTAGGCTTTTCAGGACCAGTCGGACTTAAGGAACTGGAGATAATAGCTGATAATGCTATAAAAGGTATGGTCGATTTTGTAGCTGGCGCAAACAAAAAAGACAAGCACTTTATAGATGTCAATATAGACAGGGACTTTAAGGTAAAAGAATGGCGAGACTTAAGAATGATAACCGATAATGATAAATGCCCTAAATGTAGTAAAAATATAAAGATAGAGCATGCAATAGAAATGGGTCATGTGTTTAAGCTGGGCCTGAAATATTCAAAGGCAATGAAGGCAGAGTTTTTAGATGAAGATGGCAAGCTCAAGCCGTATGTAATGGGCTGTTATGGCATAGGTGTAAACAGGATAATAGCAGCCGCGATCGAGCTTTCAAATGACAAAAAAGGCATAATCTGGCCATTATCCATAGCACCGTTCCAGGTCATAATAGTGCCTATAAATTATGAAAAAGAAGATGTGCGGACAGTGGCAGATGAACTTTACAACTCATTGAAAGATAAAGGAATAGAAGTTTTGCTCGATGACAGAAATGAATCAGCAGGCGTTAAGTTTAATGATGCCGAGCTGATAGGCATACCTTTTGCAGTAGTTATAGGACAGAGAGGCTTAAAGAAAGGGGTAATTGAAATAAAAGAGAGGGCAACTGGTAAGGTTCTAGAAGTCAAAAGATATGACTTGTCAGATAAAATTTTAACCTTCCTGAAGGAGTCATGAACTCAAGGATCATTAAAAAGGGCACCTTTCTCACTATATTAATAGCTTTTATATTGACCAATAATATATATGCTGCAGAGGAGGGCTCCAGACAGCTTTTCAAGAGGAAAAAAGTAGATTATCAAAAACTTAGCACAGAGCGTCAAAATCAGCTTGAGAAGAAAAAAGCAGTATTTAAAGAGGGCGATGAGAATAAGGATAAGCGCAGGAAACAGGCGCAGAGGATCCTTCAGTCCCATTTAAAAGATATATCAGAGATACACATACCAGCTGAGGTCGGCCACGTAATAGAGGTCTACAAAGCCCCTTCATCTGATGCAAAATTAATAGTCCACATCCAGGACCTGCA
>Ga0222658_1001512_pt1 | contig 10142 bp, 7 predicted proteins | sample AntAcemetagen476_FD_179830 | JGI IMG/M metagenome (GOLD analysis project Ga0222658, IMG submission 179830) | Saline water microbial communities from Ace Lake, Antarctica - #476 | ecosystem: Environmental > Aquatic > Non-marine Saline and Alkaline > Saline | place: Antarctica: Ace Lake | collected... | reverse complement strand
TAAAATTTGTAAGTATTTGAAAAAGAAAAAATGTCCTTATGACTATGAAGAAAATCGATGGGATATTGAGAACCCTAAAGAAGTTTGTGATATTTACAAGGAGAAAGTAAAATGAATATCAAAGACTTAAAAAAATTACAGTCCCTTTTTATAGATGCAGAGGATTGGAATGAAGTAAGTAGAATACAATTTAAAATGGATACTTTACTTCCAGAACCAAAGAAAATACCTAAGATTAGTCCTTGGTTTTTAACTATGTTTAAAATTAATCTACTAAAACAATTAAAAGCAGAAGCCTCTAAAATAATTTACATTGGAAAATTACATGAAAAACATAATAAAACGGAGATAGTAAAATGAACCTCTTTGATGAACAAGCTTTCAGAAAAACTTGGGTAAATATTTTTTCTACTTTAGGAGTGGATAATTATAAAAATGAATTAAGTTCCTCAACAGGAATTTATGGAGTAAATAAGCCTGTTCCTATAATCTTTTTCAATAGTAAACAATACAATAAAGGCATTAGTGGTGGTAATAGAATTTTGTCTAAAACTCCTAACGGTAAAATTATATTTCCTGGAAAGGATATGACAAATCTTGTAGTACCTGGAATTCTATATAGAGATCTTAGACTTATTCATTATGATCATTATACTGTTACTGCTGGAAAAGATATAAGAACTAAAGAGTATTGGTTGTACCTTTTAAAAGACCTTAAAATTAAAGCCATTAAAATATATCGTAGTTTATATTTAAAATATAACCCAGATTTAGGTTTAAGAGAAGCCAAAAATATTGTGGATAAAGATAAAGCTGTAATTACAATAAACAGTCAAAGTTACTTACAAGGATATATCAATTTTTTGGAAAAGGGTATTATAACAAAAGATATAAATGATCCTTTAGGTATAAATGATCCTTTCTTTGTACCTGATACTCAAATGGCTCCTAAAGCTCGTAATAATCTTAGAAATAGTTTTAAAGCCAAAGGAACATTAACCTACAATGATATTGTTATGAATGTAGTTAGCAACACCCCTCCTACAATTAAAGATATTTTTGTTGACATAAAAAAAGATTTTAATACTCCTAAAATAGTATCTGAATCAACTGGAGTAGATATTTTAGAAAGAATTGAAACTTTAGAAACTATTCTAAGAAATAAGGAAAAATGGATAATTAACTTAGAGATAACAAATTTAGATAAACAAAAAAGTATTCATAAATTAGAAGAAGATATAATTTTTTTAAAAAATAAAAATTCATATGATGAAAAAAATAATAATAAGCTACGAGAAAATATGGATTCTTTAGATAGGGAAATACAACTCCAAAATAATGAATTAATTACTCTTTATAATGACCTTGAAGACTTAATAAATAAACAACAAACACAAAATCCAGTTCCAGAACAAGAGGATAATAAAGAAATTAATGTCTGGAATATAATTGGGTGTAACCCTAAAGATAATAAAGATTTTATTTTAGCTGAAACCTACAAAGCAATTAAGTCCTATCATCCAGATAAAGTAAATAATGCTGGTTTTTTAATTAAGGAATACGCTAATGAAATCCTAAAAAATCTTTTATCCTTTAAAAAGAGAATTTCCTAAAAAACGCTAATTTTAACTAATTTTAGGCTTTTAAAATTTCGTTTAACCTAACAAGGAAAAATTAATTAATTTATTTAATTTAATAAATTTGGTAAGCCTGTTGGTGGAAGAATAGTTTGCTGAGGATCGGGTTAAGATCATTTTCATTCAGTACTTACTGTTCGTGGATACAAAACCAAATATTTTATAGTTATTAGACCTTACCGCACTTAGAGGTTAGGGCCGATATAAGATAATCTAGAAAAGTCTTGTTAAGTTCCTTATGACCTTTGATTTAATCAAGAGGAGGGGAACTTCGTAGACTGGCAACGATTTCTTGCCTACCTATAAAAGGTAAATCTTATTGAAACTTCCGGAATAATCAGTAAGAAGAAATAAGTCGGTACTGATAATATACTCCTGTTGAACGGGGATCATATTCCGGCCTTACCTTTATTTTTTAACTTTTAATATTAAGGAGGTGATAAAGTGAGTACTTATTTAATCCGCTGTTACTTAAACATAAATTAAAAGGGAGGATTTAAAATGCCAAAGAAGAAACAAAAAGAATTATTTGGATGCTTAAAGTTAATTGATAATAGGCTTACATCCACTACAGGAGAAGTAATTTCAATAGATGGAGATTATATAAACTTAAGAGTCAGAAAGAAGGGAGCACATAAATATTTTATTAAAAGTATTTCCCTTGATCAAACAGGTGGTATTATTTGTGAAAAGGCGGTCAAAACTTTCAAAGGGTTGGTAGGAAAAGAAATTACTTTAATAAAAAGAAGTATGCTTGCTGAAAAGGACTCTGCTGAAGGAAATTTTGTTTCCTTCGGAGACGGATTTGTTGCTACTCTAAATAAGAAAGATAATATTACCTTTATAGTAGCAAATGATTTGAGTGATGTTGAATCTATAGATCTTAAAGAGGAAGTTAACAAGAAAAGAATTAAGAAACCTGTAACTGTTGCAGATGATGATAGAAGAAGAGGTATTATTAAAGCAGGTAAGTCAAAGGATAACGACAACGACAACAATGACAATGACAATGACAATGACAATGACAATGACAATGATGATGATCTTCCTACTATTAAGGAAATAGATAAATTATCCAAAATTAAACTCATAAAATTAATCGAGAAAAAGAAATTAGATATTGATCCAGATGATGCGGACGGAGTTAAAGAGTTGAGGTCTATGGTTAAATCTGAACTTGACCTGAACGACAATGACAACGACAATGACAACAACGACAATGACAACAATGATAATGACAACGACAATGACAACAACGACAATGACAATGACAACAACGACAACGACAATGACAACAACGACAATGACAATGACAACAATGACAACAACGACAATGACAATGACAACAACGACAATGACAATGACAATGACAACAACGACAATGACAATGACAACAACGACAATGACAATGACAATGACAATGACAATGATGATAATGACAATGATGATAATGATAATGACAATGATGATGAAACTACAGTATCCGAAATTAAAGCTTATTCAAAAAAAGAAATTAGAGCTTTTATAACCAAAAATGAGTTGGATGTAGATCCAAAGGAATTTAAAAAATTGGAGGATTTACAAGAAGCAGTAATTGATGAAATGGGATTAAATTGGGATGACGATAATAATGATAATGATGACTAAAATAGTAAATACTAATTAAAAGGGAGGATTTAAAATGGATGATGAAAGAATTACAATGTCGGTAGAAGAAGGAACTGCACCACCTTTATCAGTAGGTAACTCTCTTCCACCGCAACCGCCAACGCCACCGGCTACTCCTCAAAGGGATCTTTTTAGGGTTCTTTTTAAGAAATGCTTAAAATGTGGTTTTTTAGTTCCGTGGGAAGATGAAGCGGATACAAAGTGTCTTAATGACCCAGAATGTCCTGCACAAAGGTTTTTATTCAGTTCTGGACGTAATCCAAAGGCTTTAGCTATTCAATTATCAGAGATGATGCTTCAGGGCGATGTTGTTGACCAGAAAAAGAAAACAAAGATGATGAAGTTGATTGCTAAAAGAAAAGATGGGATGCAAATTCAGAAGATGGCTTTTGATTTATATTCCGAAAGAGTAACTGATGAAAGGAGAACTAAGGTTATTGTATAGAGTAGTTAATTTTTTATAAACCTTATAAAAAAGCTGGATACTTAATAAAAAAGTATCCGGCTTTTTATTATTTTTATTACTTCTTGTTTTTTATTAATTAATAATTTTAGGGTATTACACAAGGAGTGTTATATGAGTTTAAATGAAAAAGCAAAAAAATTTAGTGTAAAATCACTAATAATATTATTTTCTAAAATAGAAAAATTAAAGGATAACTCAAAAAAGATTCTTTTACTAAAAAATTATAGACATCAAAAAATCCTAAAACAAGTTCTTATAAATATTTATTCCCCATTAAGATTATTTAAAATATTACCTGAAAAAATAAAGATAAGACTGTATACTGAGAGGTCCAAACCATCCTCTAGATTTATTTTGTTTTTAAGTCTTTTAAATCAAAATACTAAAAATGAAATTAGTTTAATAAGATTGAAAAGATCTTTGTCACCTATTTTTTCAACTGCTGAAAAATTAGAGAAAGAGTTATATTCAAGGATACTAAATAAAGATCTCCAAATAAATCTTAAGTTAGAAATTGTTAATGCTGCCTTTCCAAAATTAATTACCTTTCCAGGTTCTTTTACTGAATCTACTTCTTTTCCAATAAATGCTAAATTAGACTTTCCTTTAATAGCCGAACCTGAATTAGAAGGGAATAGAATAAAGATTTTTTCCTCTAAAGGAGATTCTATTGCCTTTACTAAAGACTATTCCTTAGTAACTAAAATGTTCAAAAATTTAATTAAATTAATTTCTCATTTAAGTAAAAAATGGAATACTAATATAGAAATGGATGGAATTTTTTCTAACAATAAACTTTATGTTTTTGATATTATATTAGACAAAGAAATTAAAACTTTGAAATATAGAAAAAGAAAGATTTTAACTAAAATACTTTCTCTATTGAGAAAAGAAATTTCTCCAGAGGTTCTAATGTTACCTCATATAATAATTAAGGATAGAAAAAGTTTAAGAAAAGCTATATATAATCTTAGGCAAAAAGAGATTAAAGGTCTTATACTTAAAGATCCTTTGTCTACAAGTAAAAAACCTTTGTGGTTAAAAATTAATGAAAATTTGGTTACTAATATAAAAATAGTGGAGATTGTAAAAAAGAAATTTATAGAGGATTCTTCAAAGAATACTTGTGGAACTTTGGTTTGTAAATTGAATGGTAAAGAATGTTCTATTGAGGATATTACTAAAAAAGGTAGAGAATATTTATGGAAAAACAGAAAAGATTTAATAGGAAAAAAATGTAAAATAGAAATGCAACAAAATAATCAATCAAAGATTATCAATATCAAAAATGCTGTGTAAAGGAGTAATAATGTCAAATGAAATTATAGATGGTTGGAATAAACTTAAAGAATATTTAGTTAGAACTCGTTATGCTATTAGAGATCCTAAAACAAGTGAACCTATGGAAAAAACTTATGAAGAAGTAACAAATAGGATAACAAATAAATTAAAAACATTATTAACTGACGATGTTATACTTCCAATAATTCCAAGTAAAATTTTATCAGAGATTATTAAAGCCTTAGAAGATAGACTTATTATTAATGCTACTCCTTTTCTTATGTCTTTTGGAAATACTTTTACCAAAAGACCGGGATTCTTCAGTTGCTTCCCAAAAGGTAAAATAGGAGATAGTATGAAAGAAATCGGTTCTGCTTGTACAGAAATGGAACAAATTTATATGAGAGGTGGAGGAGCAGGTGTTGATATATCTCTTTTAAGACCTAAAGGTTCTCCTGTAGATGGTGGACAAGGTATTGCAGGAGGGCCAGTTGGATTTTTACCTAAGTTAGATGCAGTAACTGGAACTACTAATCAAGGGGGTAGAAGACGGGGAGCTTTATTAGTACAAATGGACTGGACTCATCCTGATATTAAAGATTTTATAACAGCAAAGTCTCTTGTACCTAAAATGGCAAGATTTATAGATTCTCTTCCTGAAGAAGAAAAACCTGCACAAAATTTAATCTTATCTAATATGAATCTTTGTATAGTAGGTAATTCATTAGTTTTAACAACTAAAGGATTGATTAATATAAAAGAATTTGGCACAGGTCAGAGTATTAATTCTTTTAAAGAAAAAGAAATAGAATTAGTTACTGAAAAAGGGATAAGTAAAACAAAAGGAGTTTTTAAAAGAAAAAAACATACTATTAAAATTACTACTATTCATGGCAATACAATTGAAGGTACTAAAGAACATCCAATTCTTGTTCTAAACAAAGAAGATCTATCTTTAAATTGGAAAAAACTAAGAGAAATATCTGTTGATGATTTTATACCTCTTCATATGATAGATAATTATTGGCCTAAAGATAAGATAAAATCTAATTTTGTTTTTAATAGACCTGAAAATACAAAACGAAAGTTTGAAAGATATTCTGTACCTAAAATTATAACTAAAGACTTAGGTAGGTTATTAGGATACCTTGTTTCAGAAGGGGATGCTCAATTATGTTTTTCCGCATTAGATGAAGAAATAGTAGATGATTATATCAAAACAATTGAAACTGTATTTCCTGATTATGATAGATTGATTTCAAGAGAAATACTAGGATCATCTGGAAATATAAGTATTCGTGTTGATTGTTATAGTAGATTTATAAGAGACTTTATTGAATGGTGTGGATTTAAAACTCCTTCAAGAAAACAGGTAATTCCTTGGGTAATTTTTCAATCCCCAAAAGAAGTAGTAATAGAGTTTTTAAAAAGTTTGTTTGAAGGTGATGGAGGTGTTGATAAAGAAGGATCTATAAATTATGGATCTACTTCAAAAAAATTGATAGAACAATTACAAATAATTTTATTAAGATTAGGTATATTTAGTTATATAAATTATAAAAAATACCAACTAAGAATTCCTTCCGAATTTTCTTCAGTATTTAGAAAAAAAATTGGATTTATTTCTAATAGAAAAATAGAATTATTAAATAAAGTAGAGTTTAAATATACTTATTTTAATAAATTACCTTTGACTTATTCTCATATTAAAAATAAAATAAATATGCCTAGAACTGTTAGAATAAATTCCTCTTTACAGGAGAAAAGAAAAAGAAAATGGAGAACAAATTTAGGTATAAGCTACAAATGGTTTACAACAGAAGAAGGTATAAACGCTTTAAATTCTTTAGAAGAAGTTGATAAAAATTTATATAAAAATATAAAAAATCTACTCAAAAATAAATATATTTTTTCAAAGGTACATATTATTAAACATAGTAAAAAAAGAAAAATAGTATATGATATAGAAGTTCCAAAAAATCATTCATTTATAGCTAATGGAATTATTAACCATAATTCTGTTAATATTACTGAAGACTTTTTCAAAGATAAAAAATTAATAAGATTAATTGCAGAAAATATGTGGGCTTCTGGAGATCCTGGTTTATTATTTTTAGATAATATGGTTAAATATTCCCCTTTTAAAGAAGAAGATGAACCTATATATTCCAATCCCTGTGTAGTAGGTGATACATTACTTAGAACACCTTCAGAAAATTTTAAAATTAAAGATTTAGTAGAACAAGGTATACAAAAATTGCCTGTATATTGTTGTAATCCAAAAACAGGAGAATTAGCTATAAGAATAGGAAGAAATCCCCGATTAACAGGAAAGAAAGAAAAAGTATATAAAGTTACTTATGGTAAAGGAAAAGAAAAAAAACAATTTATTGGAGAAGGTGAAATTATTGTAAATGCAACTCATAAATTTTTAACCTCTGATCTTAAGAAACTAACAACATTAGAACTTAAAAAAGGGGCAGAATTAAAAGGTTTTAAAGTAAAAGAAATTGGTGTCTTAAGTATTGAAGACTATGGATATGAAGATGTTTATAATATTACTGTAGATGAATTTCATACTGTAGCATGGAATGATTTGATAAATTTCAATTGCGGTGAATTCCTTTCTCCAAAGGATTTAGCTTGCAATTTACTTACTATTAACGTAGCCAGATTAGCTCGTATCACTTATGATAAAGTAAAAAAATATCATCCAGACAAGTATAGTGAAGAATTTAAAAAAGAGTTTTTCTTTTTAATACAAGAGTATGCAAAGTTAGTTTGCTACTTAGGTAATTTAATTATAACTTTAGATGAAGGTTATCCTACAGAAGCAATAAAAATAAAAACTCAAAAATTTAAACCTGTAGGAGTAGGTATGAGCGGTTTTCATACTGCTCTTATTCTTGCATTTTATGGTCATGTTAAATATGGAGAAAAAGAAGCAATTAAATTTGCTTCTGAAGTACAAGCTCATCTTACTTTTGGTACACTAATAGCTTCCAATGAATTAACTAATAAATTTAAAACTGTTTATGAAAATAAAGAATATTGGAATAAACATATAATAGATTTAGAAACTTGTATGAATAAATCAAAAAATTTAACAATATATGATAAGAATTTTATACATAATAAAGAAACAAAAAAGATATTTCATTCCTTTAAAACAACTATCGATAAATATGGAGGATTTTATAATTGTATAACAACCAGTCAAGCTCCTACTGGAAGTGTATCACAATTTTTATGTAATTTAGATACTGGAATAGAACCTTTTTATTCCTTAGAAGTAAATCGTAAAGTTAGAGACTTTGATAATGATTGGATGGAATTTAAATTACAACCTATAGAGCTTTATGATTTATTTGAAGAAGATAAAGATTTTAAGAAAAGAGTAGAAGAACAAACTACTATGGATTTATCAATGGGACAACAATTAGATATGTTAGAAGCTTTTCAAAAATATATTCATACGGGAGTTTCTCGTACTATTAATTGTCCAGAATCTACTACTGTGGAAGAAATTGAACATTTAATTTTAGAATGTAAGGATAGAAGATTTAAAGGACTTACTGTGTATAGAGAAGGTTGCAGAGGTTCTGATACTATTTTGACTTCCACTAAAGAAGTAAATACAGGAGAATTGGAAAATGAAAGAAAAGGATTTACTTTTGAAGTAAAAGGTCCAATAACTACTTATGTAACAATTAACTATGATAACCAAAACCAAATCAGGGAATGTTTTATTCAATCTGGAGATACTGGTACTCAAGTTAATGCCTTACATGCTACTACAGGTAGATTAATTAGTACAGCTTTAAGATATAATCCTAATATGCTTAATCCTCTTATACATACAATGTCAAAGATACAAGTTGGCGATTTTTATTCCTGTGGAGATATAAGAAGTAGTAGCCTTCCACATATGATTTCCCTTTTATTAGAAAAAGTTTCCAAAGATATTAATAGTACAATAATCAAAGAAGAAAATAATTCTTCTGGTTTAGATTTATGTCCTGGTTGTCAAAAGCTTTCTTTAAAAAGAGAAGGTAGTTGTAAAACTTGTAAATTATGTGGTTACACTACTTGTTAAAAGGAGATTACTATGGAAACAACTATAAAAATAGCTTTGAAGGAACATTTACTAAAATTAGTAGATGATTTAGAAAAAGATGAAATAGACATTCAAGAAAAAATATCTAAGGATTGTTCTAAGATTGTAGTAAATAATGTAGCCTATAAATTAAGTCCTAAAGAAGATAAATTAGAAACCCAAGTAGAAGATAAACAATTTTATAAAGACTTAGGTATTAAACTTATTAATAACCTAACTTGTAAAGAAAATATGTATAAACTGGATTATAATGAAATCTATAAATATGATGTTAATGCAATTATAGTTACATTTGGTTTCTTCAAAGTTGTTATTTTAGCAAGGGAAGTTTTATTTAAATTTGACTATGATGATAATTTTATAGTAGGTCTAAATTATTGTAAGGTGCATAAAGGATGGGGTGGTAATACTATAGAATTAATTGATGATAGTGGTTATTCTTCTTCTGGTCCATTCAAAGATAGACTAAGAATTAGTAAATGCATTTATATTAATACTAATAAGTATTCTATAGATTTGGAAGCTCAAGTAGTACATTTGTTAAAAGAATATCACCATCGTTGTTTTTATATTAATGATTTTAATGGAAAAGGTAAAACTTATGAGGATAAAGATTGCAATTGCTTTGTTTGTAAAAGAGAAACAGGAAAAATACAAATGGAACCAGAATTAGAAAAGGTTTTAATTCACGATGACGATAAAAAAGAGGAAGAAGTTCATTATATTCCAGAACCTTTCTCTTTTATGTATAAAACCTTATGTGGGAAGAAATTAAATGCTATAAAACATATTCGAGTAAAGAAACTTCCAGTTACCTGTAAAAAATGTATAAGTAGGAGTTTATTAAACTCCAAGTATAGATAAGGAGGATATAATATCAAAAAAGAGAGGACTATTATGAAAAAATATAATCCTAATAAAAAAATTGATAATCTTCATTGTGGAGCTTGTATGCAAGAATTTGATACTATAA
>Ga0222658_1001511_pt1 | contig 10150 bp, 10 predicted proteins | sample AntAcemetagen476_FD_179830 | JGI IMG/M metagenome (GOLD analysis project Ga0222658, IMG submission 179830) | Saline water microbial communities from Ace Lake, Antarctica - #476 | ecosystem: Environmental > Aquatic > Non-marine Saline and Alkaline > Saline | place: Antarctica: Ace Lake... | reverse complement strand
GGTAATCTAGGAGTACAAAGAACTATATTCCATCTTGTGAATGACGGCATTGCAGACGATAGTCTCTTAGAAGAGAACAAAATGACCATACCTGGTATCGATATGTAAATGACTCAGTTCCTATTGGAATAGTTTTATTATCTTTATTATTCGATAAATTTGAACAAGTTCCGAAAACACATAGCCCAAGGAACCAATAATTGCGATATTGGTTTATAGTTATATGCTGTGCAAAGTGAGTTTAACATATCCAGTCACTGATTTTGGTTCATATTTTCTACATATCTTTATATGTTTCTGGCGATTTTTGTGTAAGCCAGAAAGAGATTTGAACGTTATCATCACCAGAGGTCTACTCCCCATTACAACCGATGCATCTACTGATGACATTTCAGACAATGAGCTCGCAAGATTAGCAAAGACTGATTCTAGTCGGTTCGATGAACTCTTTGATCGCTTCTTCACTCGTGTGTACCAATACTTTTATTTTCGCCTTCGGCACAAACAAAACGCAGAAGATCTGACGTCAGAAACGTTTATGAAAATATTCACAAAACTCGATTCTTTTCAGGATACCGGCGCTCCGTTTAGTGCTTGGGTATTTGCCATCGCGAGAAATACGATGACTGATTTTTTTCGTAAAAATAAAGTGCGTATTGAATCTATAGAAGACATTGCTGAGTTAGATCATGTATCAAAAGAATTTGATATGACAAAGATCAATCGAAAACTCTGCATGGAAAAACTATGGTCTGCTGTCAGAACACTTCCAGAAAAACAGCAGGATGTCTGGGCACTTAAACTCACAAGTGACTTACCACATAAAGAGATTGCTAAGATACTGGGTACATCAGAGAACAATGTAAATGTCATGGTGAATCGATCTATGAAGGAACTCAAAAGACGTCTTTCCTACCTTGCTAAAGATTCATGACCAAACGTGACCCATTATCGGCAAATGAGAAAGAGCACATAGAGTCTCTCCTCTCTAAAAAATTACAGTCGTACAAACCGAGTGGAACTCTACGACGAAAAATATTGAAAAGCCTCCGAGGGGAAAAGAAACCTTTGAACATCTTTGAATTTCTTTTCCAGAGTCAATTACAACTTACTGTTTCAGTATTACTCCTAGCTACTGCAGCCGGAACCACTGGCTACTTTGCTTATCATTCCACATATTCTAATCAAGACATTCCGATCGTCATTCCTATTCCTAAGCCCACTGAGCCCTCTGTTGAACAGCAGGAACCAACGATAGAGAAGCCTGTAAAGCCTCCAACACAGATTGAAGAGCCCTCTAAGGAACCTGAAACAGAGTCTCCTGCAATAACTGGAGAAGATCCGATGGAGCCTACTACCAATTTCCCAGCAAAAGATTCAAAAGATGTGAACACCTTGCAACAAAATACTGAACTAGACTCCAAGTCTGAAATAATACAAATTGCTACAACAGATATCGCCATTACGAAACTGTCTGTATCGGTATTTCCTCCGGAGGAAACAGGATTTGTTACTGTATATGTTAAAAACAGTGGCGATGTGAATATCACATTCGTTGATATACAGGCAAATTTTAACGGAGAGATACAAACATTCACACTCACCGATATTCGCGTTGGCAAGACAGACTCGCATGTGTTTTCGCACATATTCAATGAGACTGGAGAATACACTCTGACTGTGATATTGGATCCTTACAAAAAGCTATCTGAGCTTAATAAATCCAACAACCGCATAGAACAAGTAATCACTGTAGAATAGCCTGATTGCCATATTAGAGGCGAATATTGACGAGTGAGAAAAACATGTAATATTTTCTGTAATCACTGCGTTATTCCCAACAGAACTCCCAAGAAGAGTTTTTTATTTTTTCCAAATTTATTCTATGAAACATTTTAGAATGGGAATTTCATTGCTGTCTCTGGCAGCCCTTGTCAGTAATGGCATTGCCCCCGCTATTGCGGCACCTCCGGCAGGATACGAAGATGACGTAATAATCCATACCGGTTGGTTCAGTGATGTGGATCCAACATCACGCATTGGTATTGCGGCTAATTATCTGGCCGACGAAGGTATCGTCGGAGGATTCCCAGACGGGACATTCCGTCCGGATCAACTCGTAAACCGAGCGGAAATGGCCAAATTTATTACGCTTGCAGATAAAAATTGCATAGTTGGCAATGAGAAGAACAATGGACGTTTTCGCGATCTTATAGAAGGAGAATGGTACGTCCCATATGTAATTGCAGCAGCAAACTGTGGAATAATCACAGGCAATCCCGACGGCACATTTGCGCCACAGAGAAATATAAACACCGTTGAATTTCTCGCAATGATTGCACGAGCACAGTTTGGATATGGGGTAGCTGTCTATAACACTTACACCGATGTAGAAGAATCATCGTGGTATAGCAACTATGCAGGCATTGCACAGAAAGCGGAGATTTTCCCCGATCGCAAAAATGAACTTTTCCCTGCACGGTTTCTTACCAGGGGTGAAGTAGCCTACGCACTCTATATGATCCTTAAAGGCGAGAATATTCCTCTTCCTCCTCTCCTTAGGCCAATTCATATCGGTGCCGATCTTTCCATCAAACTGGAACATGAGGCGAAGGTGGGGCCCAATGATGACGTAAACTACACAGTCACAGTTTATAACGCTGGTCCACAGCGAGCGGAGGACATTTCTTTCAGGCACAGTGGCTTGACGAATAACATGTTCAAACGCACATTTGACACACAACCATCCATTGAAAATAAATCTGAATCGCTTTCCTTAGCTCCAGGAAAATCTTATACATTCAATATTTCATTCCCTTCGCCATCCAATGTTGGATGCGCATCGTATTACATTCACAAAGTTAGTGTGAAATCAAAAACATACGATCCAATTAGAAAAAATAATTCTTTTACGAGCAATGGACCACGTGTCGTTTGCGATGATGAAGCAGACATCTCTGTAGATATGACTGGTCCAAATTCGGTTGCACAAGGTGATCTTGTTACATATTCACTGACCGTTAGGAATGATGGTCCTAATGATGCAACGAATGTCTTTCTTTCCAGTCTCTACAATAATCCTCAACTACGGTTCAAAGAGGCAATGGGTGTTTCTTGTTTAGCTGATACTGATGGAATTACGGTTCGTTGTGGCCCATTTGATTTGCTTGCAGGAGACGAAGGGCGCCTAATTACACTTATTTTCGAGACGCCAGAAAACATGCGGTGCGATATACCTATAATAAACAGTGCAAGTGTCCAGACATTCGATCAGAGAGATCCTGATCTTGGAAACAACAGGAGTCGATCAGTTCACACAACGGTTGAATGTGATCCGGAACCAGCATCACTCAAAGTAACAGTTAAGCACATTGGTACCGAAGACGTAGCAGTAGTAGGTCAGAAGAATATCAATCTTCTTCGCTTTGAGGCAACCACTGGTGAAGCAGATGATATTCTGCTTATAGCTGCTCGCTTCAGGGCTCAGGAAGGCCAAACGTCTAATATCCAAAATTACTCCCTTTGGGCTGATACAGACGACGATGGTGAAGTTGATACAATCCTGGAGGATGGAGTATCGCATAATGTTGTTGCAGGAGTGGGTATTACTGTCGAATTCAATAGTTTAGCTGGAGGAGGATATGTTGTTCCTGCTGAGCAAACTGCTGTTTTCGAGGTTCACGGTGATGTTGCATCTTCACTTGGCGAAATTCCATCTCTCCGTTTGCGCTTCATGACGGAAGGCAATTATGTTGAAGCAGAAGAACTCGATAGTGGAACTTCCATAGAAGGAATCAGCCTTAATGCAGTTCCTTCCATACTATGGAGATTTGTTACCCAACTAGAACCAGTATCGCTCTCCGTAACAGTTAAGGACATTGGTACCGAAGACGTAGCGGTAGCAGGCCAGAAGAATATCAATCTCTTTCGGTTAGAAGCCCGTGCGGGAACTGAAGATCTTTTACTAACACGCGCACGATTTATTGCAAATGAAGGAGAAACTACAAATGTACAGAATTACACACTCTGGGTTGATACAGATCATAACGGAGTAGTAGATATCATCTTAGAGCGTGGCGTAAGCTCCATGATCGGTGTAATAGAATTTGATGGTTTGGCCGGTGGCGGGTACGTGATTCCAGCTGGGAATAAAGCTGTATTTGAAGTACACGGTGATGTTGCCTCTTCGCTGTCACCTAATCCAACATTGCGTCTGCAGTTTATGGAACAAGGAGAATACTTAAATGCAGAAGGGCTTGATGATGGCACTGCACTTGTAGGTATTGAAACCAATGGATCATGTAACGGTATAAACGAATGTCAGATAAGCGTTACCACACAGGATTCAATCCTTTGGAAATTTATGTGACATTGATACTTAATTACATTGAGAGATCGTCAACCGCGCCCTCCCCCTTCGGAGGAGCGCGGTTTTTAAATACTGATACAATCACGCATCTAAATTTGAGAACACCTACTTTTTCTTACGCTTAGGTTTCTTGTGCAGAAACAAGTAAGCCGTTCCCCAAATTGGCAGGAAGACAACAATCCAAATACCAACATTGAGTAGTGACTGCGCTGTAGAAATAAACACACGTACAGCATCTTTAACTACAGCAACCGGTTGCCATGGATCTGCTTCCCCGACCACAGGGAGATTTACTTCGTCTGTGCTTAGGAAAACATTGATGGACGACAAAGCTACCGACTCTTCCAAATAGAGCTGCCTTGCTTTGAGTCGTTCAATGCGCTCACCAACATTTGTTAGTTCACGCTGTACCGCAAGAACATCTGCCACCTTCCCTGCCCGCTTCATAATCGAGAGAAGCTGCTCTTCGGTTGCCTCCAGGTTCCTCATGCGAGCCTCATTATCTGTGTACTCCTCTGTAACATCATCTCCCGAAACAGATTCACTACTCACGCGCTTAACCTGCAAATGAATGAAATCTATAGCATTCTGAAATTCACTTTGTGGTACGCGCAGAGAAATTTGCCCACTTGTGCCCATTCCTCCGCTCCTCTCTTGCACTTCTGTTGTTACAATAAACCCGCCCAGCTCCTGCGCCTTGTTACTAATTTCCGAAATAGATGTACGTACATCTTCCGATACTGCACTCACGCGCGCGCTGTGAATAACCATGCGCCCCTGTTCAAACCCTGCAGAATCAACATCATCTGCATATTTCATCACTGATTCCATTTCGTATGAGCCTTCCATCATGGCCTCCCCTCTGTCATAAATGCCAGGCATTGGAGCAGTAGGCATCATATTATTACCTGTAATTGCGCGACCGTAATCCTGCAGCGTGATTCCCTTTATTGCTGATGCCACAGCACCAAGAACAAGAATGATTATTACAATGAAGATTGCGCGGCGATGAGTTTTAAAGAAGTTCATGATGAGTAGTGTATGGAAAATAATTTACATCTTCTAAAGACAAATGCTCGTTCTCTTGTTTATTCTGAGACGAAATAATGTAAACAGGCCGACGTTTCCGCCGACCTGTTTGTTGGTCAGTTGCTACACATAGCAACGACGTAGTTCTTAGCGACCCTGACAGCCGCATCCACAACCCTTCTTGGCGCATTCGCCTTTTTTGTCACATGTTTCTGCAACGCAACCAGACTTAGACGTGCAGGTACCCTCTGGATCATTTGCCTGTGACAGCGTTGGCGAGCCAAAAGCATAGAGGGCAATGATTCCGGAGAGAGCGAAAGTCATGAGAAGGTAGGGATTAGCAATAATTGAACGTGTTGTATCCATAATGAAAAATTGGAAAAAGAAAATAGAAAATATTGTGAGATTCGCACTATGGTTTATTCCCTCTTCACAAGGCTGCTTGCATGTTCCTTCGCACTCTCAAATAGAGGTGCAGACCGTGCTTGTGCAACGAAGATGCTCTGATGAATCTCAGTGTCTTGATGTTGTGGTATTTGTACCGATGATAATTCAAGTTCACCATCTGGTACTGATACAGTATGTAAAACAGAAACCCCGCTCCCCTTCTCCAAACACGTTGCACAGGAAGCGCTGCATTCATTGTGTGATTCAGATTGATGTTCGCAATCCGACACTTCTTGTTCTTGGTGAGCATGTGCTGATGGAACAAGGTGCATGCCCAACATGCAATGCGGACTCCCAATCCAGAGTGAGCACGCCATGACAACTATGAACCGGATTCCACGCATAATTGATATAGATCGTACGTGTAACTCCAACTCTATGCCATGGCAGCATCATAAAATTTTGTGATCTAGGTCACAGTATTCCTACATTGTCGCTCAAGCGCTGCGAGAACGGATGGTACCTACAACTTGACCAAACAATAATCACATGTACAGTGCCCATGTTATGCAGCTCGCACTTCTAATGAAGAAGATGATGAAGACCTCCCGCCCAGGGAAGGACAGCTGCTGATACTTTAAAACCTCTAGCAAACTGCTCCCCTTCCCATTACGCGGAAGGGTTTTTTGTTTACCTCTACTCCACTTACCCATGCAATCATTCGAAGATCATCTTGAAAAACTTGGCCTCACAAATGCACCCGTCGTGCACAAATTTGGCGGGAGCACTGCTAGCAATATTAAGCCTGGGGTAGATTATCTCCGCCGTGAAATGGACCTAAAACCAACCGCAGCTGTCCTGTCCGCCTTTAGAATCGGCAACTTACAGATGACTACTCAGCTGCTAGCTATGAGTGAGCAACTTGATATTGGGAAAATTGAAGAAGTCGAATGTTTAATTGAAACCATGAGAGATCAGATGCAAATGCTATTGGGACAGGGTGGTCCAGTGTCAAACCCATTCATTCGTTTCCAAATGCTCTTACAGCGGATACGAATGGGAGAAACACACTGGGTTGATGAGAATGACTGCGATCGAAAACTATGGTTCTCGGACACATCCTGCTCAATACCCTGTATTGGAGAACACGGAAGCGTACTAGAGTACGAAAAACGACTTAACGAGATTGAGACGCATAGTGGTGACAATGAACAACAATGCGCAGCAGCATTTCCTATAGATGAATACGAGCACGCAATACGAAGTCTCCCTGAAACAGATCAGCAAGAATTCACATATGACCTGCTTTGCGAATTTCTCCAACAATCAAACCGAGACAAAATGCTGTCGCTCATCCCGGGATATCTGCCGCACAATGCAACAGACAGAGGCTACTCAGATGTCACAGCTGTTGATGCCAGTCTCGCTATGCGCACAGTCACAGGCAAACAAACCGTTTGCTCAGTCGATAAAGAATTCCCAGTTTATCCAAAAAACCCTGATAATGGACATGATGCCTCTCCCCTCGACAGGCTCTCATACGCTGAAGCACATGCCGCATGTGACATTGATGGCTTCGCACCCGGTGTCGTACATCCGCGCGCAATCAAACGCGCTGAACAGCACGGCATTCCGATCTTAGTACATAACCCATTTGATCCCGGCCTCGGTGCAACGCTCATTCAATAAATCAAAGATAATCGAAAAAACCAACCGCTCTCTAGCAGTTGGTTTTTCGTGATGGCTGGGGGCTAATTATTCTTCTGTTTTGTACTGCTCAAATACTTCTTTGTGGCACTCCTTTACAGCAGCCCAGTCCTCGCCACTGTCTTTGCATGCCCGCATAGCTTCATGGAGTTCTGTTCGCTGTTCTTCAGTTAGCTCACCGAACATACCCTTTGGGCCCATGCCACGACCAAAGCATCCACCAGGACCACGACCTTGGCCTTTGCCTTTGCCGGGACCATGCATCTTCATACCCATTTGGTCACCACCAAGACCTAGTTCCTCACGAAGTGCCTTGGCACCTTCGTGGTCACCACTAAGCATAAGTTCGTGTATTTCTGCAAAAGAATCAAAGTTCTCTTCTGTTACTTGATCGAGTACACGAGGGTGTCGCCCGGACTCCTCTTCCATAAGAGTGCTCCAAGCTTCAAAGTCACGATTTTCAAAAGCTGCTTGCATCTGTTCGTGGCGCTCTTGGTCAAAGCGAGGACCCTGAACAGTAGGATCACCACGGTATGCAAGTGCCGGGATAGCAGCTAACGCACCTATTGAGAGAACGGTGCCAATAGTTGCTCCTCGGATAAATGAAGGGGAAAACGTCATAATAATTAATGGGAAAGAAAAAAATAATCTGGACGTCCAATGAGTGCTACGCAGATTCACTCAATGTGTTTTCAAATTTTTGGAGGTGATGGGAATGGCAATCTCCCTCGTATCCAGTCACCATGCCATGGGCGCACTTCTTCGGCCATAAATAGACCCTCTTCCAACAAGATTCCTACTATGCGCACCGGAGTACCAGGTCGCACCATTTGATGCGGCAATGGAGGAGCACCAGCGAGATCGACCTGCCAGATATTGCCGTTTGCATCGCGCAGATATAGCTTATCGTTCTTCACATTTACAATTGTTCCTCCAAGCATGCCCTCGCTAGGCCGATGCCAGAAATCCTGACGCAACTCACGAAGCTGTCTATATGGCATAATCTGCTGTCTAAGCAAAACATCAAACGATGTACTCCATCCAAATACATGAAGTAAAAGTCCAAGCAAAATACTTCCGATAAGACTGCCAGTGACAATCTGCCAATGTGGCCAGCGATAGCCACGATTGGTGTGCCGCGCATTGAAAGATGCGAGAGAAACCAGTAGAACAAGAATGACTACCCACAAAAGTGGTAGCACAATAAGAAGACCAAATTCCCACGTTCCGTGGAACGCAGTCGCGTACACATCTAGCTCCTCCTGCTCTATAAGTAACAACCACAGCGATGCAGCAGCTCCACCAATCGCGATACTTATGACAGACAGAAACCAGAAAGCATCGTTGCGAAGAGTGAATAACCAGCGTGGCAGTGGCTTTACGTGCGCCTGCCGTATTCGACGCTTCACCTGATCACGGACAGAAGATGCATTCATGATTGTTCTGGGGAAGGATTGTGCTGCTGCAGAAATCGCTCCATGCGCTGCTTACCGCGGCGCATATACGTTGCCACAGTACCACGTGGAATCTGGAGAATATCGCTTATTTCTTCTATAGATTTCCCTTCGAAGTAATGTAGCTCCAGCGTTTCACGATACTTTAGTGGAATTGTGATTAGTGCATCGCGGATCTTCGAACGAAGTAGATTACGATCCGTTGACTTGATGATGTCTACATCTGCCGCGAGGTGCTGCACTGCCCTGTCTTCCATAGTGACCTCCACTTGCGGTCGCGCTTGCAAGCGACGATACGCACTGCGCACAGTATTGTGCGCGATTCGGTAGATCCAGGAAGAGAATGAGAGCGATGGATCAAAGTCACTAATATGTGTGTACCCCTTTAAAAACGTTTCCTGCAGAAGATCTTCTGCATCTTGCACATTTAGTTGCATGAGACGACGAACGTACCTAAGTAGCTTTCCCTCATAGCGACTCATTAGCTCATCGTAGGCCGCAGTGTCTTGCAGGACACACGCAGCGATGTCTTCGTCACTCATGGAGGAAAAACGACTCGTCATTGGTTCTATAGAATACTACGCAAGTGCAATGCATTTGTATTCAATCAATCAAGTATCCGATCGCGTATACATCAAAGTATTGCCACGAGGTAAAAATAGCAGTTCCAGTTTTTTCCCCGTTACTTCAACAATGCCGTATTCGAAGGACTCTTCACCATCCTTCACAATAATATGCTGCTCGCTTCCGTCTTCCCGATTATCCACAACCACAAAAACTCCCTCCGCCATTTCAGCATCATCGTAATAATCCGTTTTTGTATCACCTACAAATGAAATAGATGAGCGAGGATCTTCGGCAGATACCCACTTACCTTGAAGGGATTGCGCCGTTGTCACATTCAACTGCAACGTATTGATAATCGAATCGAACGTATCAAACCATTCCTGCGCCATAAGTGACCCTGTGCCATTTGCGAGTGCGCGGTAGAACTCTGGTTGCTTATCAAAGTCCCATATTGCTTCCTCCATGCAGTTCTCTGGATCCAGAGTCAGGTACTCTGCGACATCATCCAACATGGCTTCCTTTTGGGCAGAAAGCGTAATAACTACCTGATGGTTTTGATGGAAAAAGTACAGCTTTCGCTCCAGTACAACGCTGCAAACCTCAAAACGTCCCAGGACTAGAAAGTCCTGTGCATAGC